>Ga0255047_10000772_pt1 | contig 25745 bp, 33 predicted proteins | sample JV7_2_1_MG_FD_183640 | JGI IMG/M metagenome (GOLD analysis project Ga0255047, IMG submission 183640) | Seawater microbial communities from Jervis Inlet, British Columbia, Canada - JV7_2_1 | ecosystem: Environmental > Aquatic > Marine > Inlet | place: Canada: British Columbia | collected 2016-10-06 | reverse complement strand
GAGAGAACCTTTCCTGTGTCTCTTGGGTAACTCAGCTCTCTTCACAGGTATGATCTCACCTTTGATCTGTGTCTTTGCGTACTCTTGGCTGTTGTAGTCTATAACCATTTTTTCAGTACCGTGCCTCTGTAATAATCTCCCCATACTTTGAGGGCGTATGCAAACGATGCGTTTGAATCTTTACCTTTTAGATTATGTGTCCGTTTAAACTTCCTGTGTTTATGTGCAAACCATGTGTTCTTGTTCAACATAAGTTTCCCACCTGCTTGCCACGTCTTGAAGACCATCTCTACTGAGTCCTGATAATGTGTCCCGTACTTTGGGTCTAGCTTCACTATAACCTTGTCCCAATGTTTGCGGGTCATACACCAAAAGCTCCCTTGCATCGCCATAGTCTCGTCTATCATCTTATCAGCTCGTTCTATGTCTCTCAATCTCCATGTCTGGGATGCAAACTTGTTCCTGTTCCCCAAGATAACCAGCTTCTCATAGTCTATGGGAGTACCTATAACATCCCATGTCACAGGGTCTAGCTTGTATCTTCTTGGGGTCACTATCCAATCATCTTTTATGGTACTCGTAAGTATTTTATCATAACCTTCACCCATCTTGATATGAGCGTCAGCACGTATGAGATACTTGCCTTCCGCATAACTCACTCCTGTGTTTATAGTCTCCCTCATCCCTACATTCTTGCTGATATATATTTGTCTCACACGTTGCGAGTTCTTGATCGGGTCTTTGGGGATATACCCGTCATGCACTACGATGACCTCAATCTCGCCTACAGCGTTATCGAAGAACGAATCTATGGTCTTGTCTAAATAAGGTTCTTTGTATGAAGGGATTATGATTGAGAGCATGTGTCACCCCAAGTCGGTAATGGTGCGAACTTATCCACAAGCCATTTGATAGGTCTGGTTTGTAACGCCCATCTGTTGTTCATCCAGAAATCTATTGAATACTTTCTTGCCTTATGCTGGTCACTACCGCTTATCTTGTAAGGGAATCCTGGCCCACCACCACCTCTGAACCAGTGAGAGAACCATGTCTTCTTATTTACTTTATGTGAGCCACCACTTAACCATGCTTTCAAGGCTACCTCTACTCCCATAGCTCCCCAGCTACCATGTTTTTCATCCATTCCACCCAATTCCCAGAACCTATCCAAGTGCATGAAAAAACAAGCTCCCTGCCCTGTCATTACGTCACAGATGTCACCTTTACGGTAGTCCATCTTCTTATGTAGTCTATACAATTCTGGGTACTCCTTCGCACATCTACCATCCCAGTAACAGTGTCTGAATGGTTTATCCTTGGCTTCAGGAGACCTAATCCACATGAAATCTGTCTTCTTTCCCCACTTGGGTTGCCATTTCTCTGCATCCAAGTTTATCATAGTCGGGATCACTGTCCAGTCATACTCGCAATCCTCTGCTAACTTCACATCAAATCCTTGGTCAAACATAGAATGAGCGTCAGTCTTTAGAATATACTTACCCCTCGCTATCTTCGCAGCCTCATTGATTGCCTGTCTCTGTCCCCTAGACTCTGAGTGATGGATCAACGTAACCCGCTTATCATCCTGTATCGGAGGGTCAGGCCAGTAGCCATCCAGTACCGCTATAATCTCTATCTCACGGGCACACGAGCCTAATATCGAGCTAATAGTCTGCTGAAGGTACTTCTCGTTGTTCGCAGGAATTACCACACTCACGATAGGCATTAAGCACCATCCATTATGAGCTTAAACCCGCTTTTAAGCACTATATTCTTGTCTGCCCTCAGTGCGGTGCTGCCAGAAGACGGGGTAATTACTAGCTCTCCTGTAAGAGGATCGTTGCTTGTATCTAATAACAGATATAAAGCGTTTAATTGTGCTTTAGTGAATCCTGGTCGTTTGATTTCTACTGTCATTGGCCCCACTCCCAGAAACGAAGGTCTAAAGTCCCACTGCTCACAATAGCGTACACAGGCCCCTTCCATGCCTCAGCATAGCCTGATAATGACATGGTTGCCAAGGGTAGAATAGGCAAGGCGTTAGCTGTAGTTATACTCGTATCAGGGCCTACGTACACAGTCACAGTCTCGCTCAAGTTTACTATCAGCATACCCTTGCGGGCTGAACTGCCTCCTACTACTGCGGTGGCTGATGCTGCTACTGTTACAGTGTTATATGTTGTGTTTGCCATTTATCTCTCCAGTTCTCCTGATCTGCCTAATTGTCTAGTAACAGCACCCGTTGCACCTGTTGCTGGTGCTGCTTTTTGTATAGCTCTTCCCGCTCTCACTCCAAAATCAAAACCCTCTGTAAGAAATTTTTGTCCTGCTTTTGATCCAAGAAACTTTGTCATAATAATATCACCAAGCATGATACCTAAAGCTTGCATTGGATTTGTAAACAACAATCCAAGTTGTCCAAATTGTTTTACTAAAAAGAATGTCTGGGAACCACCTATAACTCTTTGTGTCTTTGATAACGCACCAGTAACTTTAGCCAAATCATTAAGTTTTTGATATTGCTCAGGTGATAGTATTGCCTGTAGTTTTGGATGACTAAATTTTTTCATCTCTTGTGCCAAAGATGTTGGTTTAAATACATTAGTTACAGGATCAATTGATTTTTTAAATAAGCCTCTTAAAGTTGTCGCTTGTATAATAGGTCTATTTTGTTCGCCAACGACTTGCATAATTCTTGGTATATCATCAAGAGATGTATTTGGATTTATAAGAGCAGGAATAATTTTGTCATATTGTTTTGCGTCTGCAAACTTCTTTATTTGTTTACCCCATTGAGAATTAAGTTTTTCTATGCCTATTTTATATACTTTATTAGCTCTATCAATGTTCCTTGCCAACCCAGGATGTTGAATTTTTAAAACATCATCAATATCCTCAGATATAATTACCGCTAATTTTCTCAGTTCTCCTTGAAATCCTGTCACAACTGGATCAGCCTTAGAAGATATATCTCTGTTTAATTTTTGTAGGAAACTTTTTAACTCATCAATATTTCCTTCTTGTGCTAATCGCTTAACCTTATCTTCCCAAAATTTTAATCCTTTAGTTTTACCTGCAAACTTCGACGCTTTTATTTCTCCCTCCAATATTTCTTTTGCGAAATCCAATGATTTCTTCGGTGTAACTTTTAAATCTTTCGGAAATTTAGCTTTTGAATACAACGTGTTTTTTAAATTCATCCACTTAGACTGAAAACTTTTTTTGCCCTGTGCAATCATTCTTCCAGCAACAGACAAATCAGATGTCTTTGCAGCCCCACCTACTACATTATCTGCTATTTTTACCAGATCATCCCCAACTTTATTTATCCTATTAAAAATACCTTGTCCAAAAAAACTCTTGGCAAACGCGCTCTCAGCTACCTGTACCGCAGGTGATTTACTTACCGCCGATGCCGGCAGCTCAACACCCAGCCGTGTCTCCGCAGCTCTTATTGAATTATCAACACTACCAGCAAAAGGAGTCCCAACTTTGCCAGCCCCCTTTATCACACTCCCAGCAAGTCTTGTTGCCTGTGTAATAGGACTTATTTCCGCACCTACTCGCGAAACAACTTTGCCTGTAGTAGCGGCTGCTTTTGCTGTTCGTGTTAACCCTGCAATTTTAGCCGCCTTACTCCCCAACGAAAAAATTCCCCCTAACCCAGTAAATGCCGCTGATACAGCCAGTGCCACACTTACGGGGTTTCTCAGGAATGTCTGCTTTGCTTTATCTATAGTGCCGAAATTTTCTCTTAACTGATCTTCTATAGCAACAAGGATTTCTTCTTGTGGCTGATCTCCTGGTATCAAAGGAGCAGCTATTCCTATAGCAAGGTCTTTTAAACTCTTTGCTGTCTGTATAGGATGAGCTATAACAGTAGCAATTCCTTGTACTTCTTCACCTACATTCTGTACAGCTCTTGTCCCGAATTGTCCTAATGTTTCAACCCTGCCAAACCCTCCGCCAGCACCCCCTCTTGCTATTGGAACATCAGGGTCTCCTGTTAATCCTTCGAATGGCTTCGCTGTTGCTATATCAAAACCGACAGGTTTTGCAGTCTTTATATCGAAAGCCATTATTTTACCTCCTTGAACGTGCCATCGGGAAACACCATCGCTTTATTTCCTTGTGCATCTATCATTATTTTGCCTTTAATGGCCTTTACTTTCTGATTTGTCATTTGTTTTGCCATCCGTTTAGCAGCAGGAGAAGCATCTGGTTTTGTTGTAAATGTATATTTTCCCGATGGATCAATTTTAATTATCGCACTTCGCATAAATTCTTCCAATCTTGCTATTTTATCTAATGCTGTCTTTTCATTATCCAAAAGAGGTTTAGGTGCAAATCTCCCAAACAATCTTTTTAATTCTGGTTCAGTCGCAGTCGCACCTGTTTCTATTCTTAGTTTTGCTTCTAACGCATTGTTTATTCTTGAAGAAACGAGCCTACTTGTTTCACCAACGCCACCGCCAGGAGCAAGCGATCCTAACGCAACAAGGTCTTTGAAATTAGTAATGTTGCCTTTTTCATCACGATCAAATAATAAATCTCTAAGATCGCCAAGATCACCTAATGCTTGTTCAAGAGCCGCTGCTTTACCCGCTGATTCAGCAGGTAATCCTTTCGATGAATCAATAGATTTAACAACAGTTCCTTTTGGCAACTCATCAACTTCAACACCATTTATTGTAAACTTCTGTGTTGCAGCATCAAATATTGCCGGAGGCAAAGATGATGTTTCTGCAGCTTTTTGTGCTTTCACTCTTTGCTGGATTAATGGTTTTAATCCACTAACCCCTTCTTCTCTAACAATGCCGGCAGATGTTCCTTGTGGCAACCCTAGTTCTCTATCAAAAATATCTGCTTTACTTATCTTGTTCTGCGGGCCTGAGACACCTTCTGGTAATTGCTGAAGTTGACTTGGAGTTATAAAGTCCTGAATAGCTGCTGCGTTTGCCCGTTTCTCTTTTATCCCTCGTATAGTCTCAGACAACGCAAGCCCTTTAGTCAACCCACTCTCAGCACCCTCAACCGCTAATCTTAATCGGTCAAACTTGTTGGGCTTCTGAGATGCCTTCACAAATGCCTCTATTGGAAATCTCACACGAGACCTGAAATCTACCATCGTATCCTCCTATTTTCTTCCAGCAAGGAACCCACCACCAAGCTGTCCAAGTAAATCAAATATGCTGCCTGTTAGATCAGCTTTGCTTTGTTCTCTGGATGAAGAAACTCCTAGCTGTGCTAACTCTCTAGCCAACGAAGCCTCTCTGCCAAAATCTTCAAGGCTAAATTCTCTCTCTTTACCCTTGCGTCTTAAATCTATTTCTCTGCCTAACGCACCTTGTTTGAATCCGCTTATAGCATCAACATCAGATAACGCCTGTGTGCTTAAAAAATTCTCCGAAATCTGTTGAAGCCTGCTTTGTTCTCCGGCTAACTCCTCGCCTACTGCTGAAGAACGCAAGAGTCCACGAGAACTTAATGACTCAAGTATTTCAGGTGCGTTCTCTGAAAATGCTTGCTCTCTTGATGTTGTTAAAAGACCAGACAAGTCTGATCGTCTTTGTTTTCTTCGTTCTTCTTCACCTGTAATAAACTGCTCACCTAAGACCCGTTCTCTTTCAATAACATCTTCTATTTCTTCAGTAGTCAATCCTTCTGTTTCTCCAAGCACATCAGCATCATCTACCCCGCCTCCATCAGCAACGTCTTGCTCATCTATGGTTGTGAATATATCTCCAAAAGAAGTATCTCCGAACTCACCCTTCAGAGTAATAAGCTCTTTAAGTAACGCACCTTCAGCGTTTGGATTTAACCCTCTATCACTGATTCTCTTCTTGATTCGTGACTGTGTCTGAGAATCAACTGAATTGAATTCTCGTTCTAATGCTTCTGCTTCAGCTCTAGTTACTCCGAACTCTGTTTCAAAAATCCGATCTTCAATAACACCCATACTATTCCTCCTTCACCAATAATTTCTGTAATGCTACTACAGCACCGTTAGCTGCTAATCTTGCTCTGATTGATTTCTCTTCTGTGTTCATAGCATTGTCCGCAATCTTTTTGTACTCTTTAATTGCTTCTTCGATCTTCTCTTTCATGTTAGCCTCCTAATGCTGTTATTCTTGTATTTAACTCCTGTACTGTCTTTATAAGCAACGGAACAAGTTTGCTGTACTGCACAGCCTTGAGCCCGTCTGTTCTGTCTATGATAGCTTCTGGATATACAAGAGCAACATCATCAGCTATCAGTCCTGTATGTTCAACATCGCCATCTGCTATAATAGCTTGGTCGTACTTGAAATCTTTTATCTCAAGCTGAGCTATATCTGCTGTCCCATACTTCGTGTTTACAATATCTTTCTTTGCTTTCTTAGATGATGGTGCTGTTACGTCAATCGTATTAGTTCCAATATACAACGTCGCTGTACTCGCACCCTGCGTAGCATCGTCTATCACATGGTCAGTATCGCTTGTTCCTATCCTAATTCCTTGTGCAGCATACGCATACGAAGCGTCTATTGTAAACCTTGTAGACCCACCGGTAATAAACCCTATCTGGTCAGCAGAAGCCTCTGTGATAAACGTGTTCCCTGCCTGGTCTACCCCATCCAAAAATATCTGGCCTGTCGCAGGGATGGCTATATCGTCATCCTGTATTCGTAATACTTCTGTGCCACCTGTAACAAACGTCATTTTATCGGCAGCCGATTCTGTAATATAAGTGTTACCTGAGATTGCTACACCGTCAAGATATAGTCTGCCCGTAGCAGCTATCCCTATATCATCGTTGACTATCCTAAACGATTCAGTGCCTCCTGCTACAAAAGATATCTTGTCCGCAGCAGATTCTTGAATATACGTGTTGTTCCCACCATCAAGATACAGTTTACCTAAAGCATCTACCGAAAGATTACCTATACTCGCAGTAGGTGGGTCTGCCTCCATATTAATGAACGTGTTGAACAAAGATGTGATATCTGTGTTGTACGATGTTGAGTTCGCTATCTCGCCTGCTGCTGGTGTGTACGATTTCGATAATCCTAAAGTCATGTCTCCCCCTATTTTGCTGAAAGCTCTTTTAAAGCTCCGCTTACAATAACAGATAAGTCTACTGAATTAACTGTCATAGATTCACCTGCTGTTCTATTAGAAAATTCCATCTGAAATACGTTGCCTCTGCCTCTCAAGAACCGTGTCCTGTTCAGATTGTTCTGTCCTCCCCATACGAAACTTTCATCCCAAGTATCTGTACCATCCCACAAACTGCCTGGTTCTGAGGTTGATAACGTCTCTGTACGTGTTAATGTATAGTCATACCCGTAACTTGCTGAAATCGTTGCGTCTGTCTGTGTCTTGAACGCTACAGTCATAATAGGTACTTGTTTTGATGTCATCATGTTTCCGAAACTCATCTGTGGGGTTGTATACTTCCCATGAATAGCAACACCACCTTCTGACGCATCGTTGTTGGTTGAAGAATCCATCTTCTTGTATATCTTGCCTGCGTACTGACCTGTGTAGAAAGTGAGTCCTTGTGCTATAACTCCTACGTTAACGTCATAGCCTGTGGTATACCGCCACCATGACTTATGTTTCAAATCCCAGACTATCGCATAATTGTTCTTTGTCTGTGCTGCTCCCTTAGTTACGTTCCAGACAATCAACTCTTCGCCAGGGATATAGGTTCCCTGAATATACTCTCTGCGGTTGTCAGGTATATCATCCCAAATATCATCTATATTATCAGGGAACGATTGGATTGAATAACCATCCGTCGCTCTCATCCTCTTATCCATTGAGATGAAAAAAACTAACCCTTTCACGTTGACCATAGCATGTTTTCCTACACATCCCATACCTTGAAGGAACGGTTTTGTAGGGAACGGGGCTGATTGGGTCATCAGATAATGGATAGAATACTGTTTGAACAACAATACCAGATCGTTGTTTATCGGTATTCCACCTACCAGATGATCACCATCAGAGGTATAAATAACCTGACTACCCGACCCTGTACCTGTCCAATCTTCTATGTCTGAAAGCACTGACCATTTTATCTGTGACGGGTCAGCCGCTGTTCTACCAATAAACCCTCTGTCTCTAGTGACGAACCCGAAATGCCCCGAAGGAGGCGATCCTGCAAGATTCTGGTAATCATTGGTGTTAGTTGAGCCATCCCAACTTTTTGGAGGATTCGGGCTGGTAGATGGGCCACCTACCCACACTAAAAGATTGTTTAGTATCATAGGTGTCCAAATATTGTTCTGACCGGCTGCGGGTGCAGCACTGCCCCCTGCAAGGCTTAGTTCATCCATTGTACCATCGAGATCGTCACTACGAAAAATTTTGTCTCCTGCTATAGCTACAAGAAATTCGTTGCCACCATCCTCTTTGTAGTACGCTAACCCCTGCACATTCGCTGCTGAGTTCATGGCTGTAGCGTTGAACTCTGAATCTCCAAACCGTTTCTTGAAGCCGTGATCTAAAGGTACTACGTTATCAAGATCAGGTGACTGGTTCAACTCCAAATCTACAGGCGGCATCTTCGTAACAAGACCACCTGTGAAATCTGATAAATGTATGAACTTGTTTTGGGATGTCATCTACGCCACACCTCCCCAAAGTTTGAAGGAAATGGTATGAACGGATGTCCTTGATGACTTCCTTCATCTATAGACTTTAGTATTCTGTTGCTTGTTAACCCTGGGTTATCTCTGTCTTTCAAATTATCAACTTTCAACAAAAAGTCTCTACGTGTTTTATCAGCTCTGTCATCGTTCAAGTATCTGTATCCATAGGCTAACGCACCGTCTATCCACATAGAATCAAATCTTGTTGGAAACAACGGGGTGTCTGAATCAGCAGATAAATCAGAAGGTTTCTTGTAGACTCTGAACTCTATAAGCAGTATCTCATCCGGCCAAGGGAATGGTGAGAATTGTACGTTCCCGCTTGAATCTTTACCCCAGAGAATTATCTTCTTTGGGCTACCTGTATCTGTCCAGAACGGTGCGTATTGGTCTACAAGACTTGCTGAGATTACTGGTAAGTATGCAGGGTTCTGAGACGTTCTTGCTGTATACACGTACTCCGTAGTCGTAGCTAACGAGTAGAAGAACGTGCGGACTGTGAACGTGCCTGCGGTAAGGTTGCTTGTCTGTGCGTACACAGGGCTGATCGTAGCAGTCGCAACTCCCGCAGTATGAGCTGTGATCTTGTACCAATCATCTGCCGAGCTGAACTGGATAAACCTATCTGTCTGGCTCGCCGCCGGAGCTGAACTAAACGTAATTGTTGCAGACGCAGCTGTAGCGTCAACCGTTCCTGTGGTGAGATCAAGTTCTGTAGTGATAACATCTCTGTCCTTTAACCATGTCCAATTCCATGCACTTGCTATATCTAACTGCGATAAATTTAGCCACCTGTTGATTAATGTCGTTGTATCACTCTGCGTCTGGTCTAAGCTCAACTGAGCCGCTACTTCAGCTCTCGCAGTAGAGAATTGCATTGTACCTCCTTATACCTCCACTTTTACTTTCTTTCTCTTCAAACAGTGCATCTTGTGGATTCTCAACGAATTCTTGTTATCCCATTCTTTATCACATATCTCACAGATATATGATTTAACCTCTTTCTTCTCAACCCTAACTTCAGGTGCGGGTTCTACTTTATCAGGTACTTCCTGTTCTGATAAGTCTATGAACGGGACTTCTGATTCTTCTACCAACCACTGTATCTTGTTACCCACAACCTTCGGCATCGGCATCGTCTTGTTTGAAGGAAAGTTCCTGTCTACATACCTCCATATCTCACGGAACTTTTCCATCCCCTGCTCGTTGTTCAACCATACTCTGTAACACGGATTCATCCATTTCTTTCTTGGGATACTGTATTTTTCAAATACGTCAACACGCCACTTGTCTCTGACAATCTCTGTGAAACTTTTCTTATGTGCAAAACATCCCCATTTCCCTTCCATCTCGCTTTCTGAAATAGGTCTGTTACAATGCTCGCATTTCCATACTCTGTGTCTGTTAAGTTCTTCAGGCTGAAACATGTTGTCAGGTAGACCTTTGATTGCTATAACATAATCACACATCTTCTCCTGACCTGCTTCAGGGTCTATCTGTCTGCCATTGAACAACTGTTTGCTTACTCCCCATAAACCACCTGCTAGAATCAAATACCTTTTTTCGTTCATAATACCTCCAAGATTTTCTCTGCCACGATGTTACTGTCAAATCTCTGTTTTGTTATCTCATACGCCCTGTGTGCCATATCTTCTCGTTCTTTCTGGTGAGATAGATAATAATGTATCTTCTCTATTTCATCCTCGCCTCCTTTAGTAAATGCCATAGCGTCTTTGTAAACTTCCATCATGTACGGTACTTCATCCATCATTGTAAATCCTCGACATGCTGAGTTCTGTAAAGGTCGACCAATTACCATGTTCCAAGGTAACGTGTGCGGATACCCGAAATGTAAATTAATCTCTGACTGAGCAACAATCTCTATTCCTCGTTCATGACTGACTTTCCCAAACACACCGCCTGCTAAATAATAATCAAATCTTCCCATAGGTCGCATGTACTGTTCGTTCAATCTCTGTGGTTTAATCAAGTTGCCAAGAAACGTTATCTCGTACCTTTTCTCTCGTTCTATAGGATGGTACGATTCCATGTCTACACCGCAAGGTACAAACGGGATATTCTTCCTCTCTGCCAAAGTCTTGGATAACGTGAAGACTTTCTCGTACCTGTGTTTTGCACCCTCATATATCTGTTCGGGGTCTAACAAATCTGCCAGACCATCAGTGACAATACCTGCTTTTATCCCCTGTATCCACAAATAATGTTTCTTCGCTATATTCGAAAATTCCATCGTATGTACCAAATCGTTTGTGTGGATAGCTATATCATACGGTTTCTCTGTCTTAAAATCAGGTACGCTGTGGACTCCTGACTGAATACCTTTCTTGTTCAACGATTTTGCTATCGCTTCTACAAGTATACAATCCCCCCATACACCAGTATGAGATAAATTATAAGTATTGGTAAAAGGAACTATAAAAGCTATACGCATAATTCTCCTAGACGAAATAAATGTCGTTAGACTTTTCCTGCTGTCTCCACTGATCCATATATCTAATCATCCTACAGTCATGTTTCTGGCAATCATTAATCCTCGTACTTCTCAACGCTTTCAGATGTGTTTCTGAACCCCACAACTCTTGTAGATTACTTTTGTGCAGATTACCTATCTTGTGCGAGTCTTCCCTACCTTGAAAGTAGCAACATAAGTATACGTCTCCGTATGCGTCTATGGTTACTTGTATAGGACTTATCCAACACCGTTCTCGCATCTTCTTCTTCGCACCGATCTTCTTGTTGAACCTCGTACCATGCGTCTTTATGATCTTATAGATGTCCTGCTTCTGTAAATCATTGTTATAATAATTTCCATTTTCATCCCATACGTTCTTCAGTTGAATGCTGTAAATACGTTTATTGAAAGCAAAATCAAATACACCTTGTATGTCCTCCATTTCTAGTTCTTTTGCATACCCGACCTTCAGAGATATCTGGCACATATGGTCGTGTCTCTGTTTGATCGCAATAGCTTTCTCAATGTTCATCTTGACTCTATCGCAATCATCAGCACCTCTGATCTTTTTGTACTTTATCTTGTCTATAGTGTCTATAGAGAACCGGACATACGTGCCATACTTCAAAAATGTCTGTGCTATAACCCCGTCAAATAAGACACCGTTAGTCAGTAACCCTTGTCTTAACCCAAGCGAGTGTGCGTACTTAAATACCTGCTCAATATTCGGCAGAAGTAGTGACTCGCCGCCTCCGCAGTATTCTATACTCTCAATCCCAAAGTCCGCAATCTGTTTGATGAACGTGCAGAACTTGTCTGTATCTATCATATCTCCGTTATTCTTCTTCTTGAAGAAACAATAGTAACAGTTCTGGTTACACTTGTAGGTCGGAGTGAGTATCGCCATCCTCGGTTTAGGGATCCCTCCCTTCCTTAAAACTTCACATTCTCGCTTTAAACTCGCTATAATTGGGTTAATCATACTGCCGCCTTTTGCCAGTTCTTTTTATAACCAGCATCTACATAGAATTGCATCAGTTTATCTCTTAATTCTCGCATCTTTGATGTCGAAACGTCTCTATAAATACATGCAAAATCGTGTTTGTCAAAACACCAGTAATCATCGTAGTTCTCTCTTATCTTAATCCCGTACTTCTCAGGATAGTTCCAAACATCACTTCCAGGAATCGGGATGAAAGTCGTCAGCCTGCTCTTGTCTGGCTTCGCTTTCTGCAAGAAACTCACGGTCTCACGTACCGTTTCAGCGTCTTCTCCTGGGAATCCGAACATCATGTACGCACAGGAGATAATTTTTGCCTCACGGCATAGTTTTATAACCTCTATATTTTGCTGAACCGTGTTGTGTTTTCGCATCAAATTGAGTATTTTCTGGCTACCAGACTCGAATCCGAAGAATATCTCCCTACATCCACACCTATACATTAGCTTTAATAGCTTCAAATCTACACAGTCTGAACGACTCAACACAGTCCATTTAATGTCTAAATCCTTGAGTTCTAGGCACAAATTGATGAACCACTTCTTGTCCACCGTAATACAATCGTCTACGAACCGTATCCATTTAATCCCGTACATTAGCTTTAACTGTTTGATTTCTCGCACTATATTCTCAAAAGACCGTTTCCTTAACTTCCTGCCATGTGTCTCTCTGTCACAAAAGGCACAACTATAGGGACATCCTCTAGTCGCTATCATCGTGGTTGACGGTTGCGGGGTGTGGTGAGAACCGTCTTTTTTGACTATAAACCTCGAATCTACCAAATACCTTGCAGGGAAGTTTATGTTGTCTAAATTCTTCGTATCTACGTCAAAAAACTTCTCGCCTTCACCCATCAAATGAATAATATACGTTGCCCTCGGGATCAACCCCGAACCAGCCCCCCCTACTATAAACGTGGCTTTAGGGTTCTTCTTGTGGATTTCAGCTATCAAATTAGATACAAATTTGACTACACCTACAGAATGTACGCTTATTCCGTAGACCTCGTAATCGTACTGAACGAAGGTCTCGCTCTCCATTATCAGTATATCAGGAATAAACTTCGTATTCATATTTGAAGCCAGGTACAAAAGCCCGAGTGGTGGATATGCGATAGGATCGTCTAATCCTGCCGAAAACGGAGATATTAGAAGTATCTTCCTTTTAGTAATGTCCGTATTCTTTCCATGTTTCTTTCTTGGGTAATGTTCCCGAATCATACAGTTTTGTCCCTGGTAATGACATTAAATTAGGGTACTGATACTTCGCACCCCTGCTACACAGATATGACAGTTTCTTCTTCGTTATATCTCTATCCTCATCCGTCTCGCCTGGTATGTTGCCTATACACGACAAAAAGACGTTATATCCTAAATCAAGTAAATAATCGCAAGTTTCAAAATTACGATCAGCATTTCCACCTTTGTTGAGTGCATCTAGTCCCCTCTGAGAAAACGTCTCTATGCCTATCTTTAACCCGTCACATCCCGAATGACGCATTATGCCAAAAGCGTGTTTAGAACATGCGTCTATCTTGACCATCGCCTGCCAGTTAATATCTACTTTGTCCATGAAATCACACATCTCCTGCACTCTCTTGTCACCCACGTTGAACGTGTCGTCGTCAAACAAAACACTCTTAAACTTCCATTTTCGTATAGATGCAGTCAACTCTTTACCAATAGACTTCACTGATCTCTGCCGATAATTGTGGTTCGTCATTGTGTGGTTCCAACTACAAAAACTGCATCTTGAAGGACATCCTCGGCTTGTCCATACCTGTAACTGTGGCATAGAGAAGTTGAACCCGAAAGTGTCTGTATATAAGTAGATACTATCGTCAGTCGTAAGATACGGTGATGGCAAAGAGTCCAAATGTTCTATCCTGTGCGACTCGTAAACCTTCTTTGTTCTCATCAGACACATCTCGTAGCTCGATACCTCGTACTCACCTTTCAAGATATAGTCTATATATGGCAACTTTATCAGTTCATCCGCAAACACACTCGCATGTGTGCCTGATAACGCTATCTCTATCCCCTTCTTCTTCAACTCTCTTGCTATATCCAAGTCTTTCCCAATAGAAGGAGTCGTGACTTCCATAATAACTATCTCAGGATCAACCTCGCCTACTACGTCATAGAACATCTTATAGGTATGATTCCTCGCACCTGCGTCGTATACGAACACATCCGCAACCCTCGATACCGAAAGATACGCTGCTGCGTACATCATGAAGAACGGAAACGGGTTATACAACCCTCTCGTCTCAGGCGGTGGTTTCGGTGCTTTTACTATCCAAGGCCAGCGAGACCCACATTTAATCATATATTCATTCTCGTTGTACCAAGGAGCTGATAAAAACAGTGTCTTAACGGGCATTTAAAAACTCTCCTAAATACGGCATCGGTTTCAAGTTCAAGACATCTTTCTTGTTCTCCTCAAAAAACTTGAACGCTAGTTTGCTTATATCACATTCTGGTTTCTGTGCATCACCCTTGTTCTTCTTAAATACAGAAAATCCACACGGAATATCTAACGTAAAATATTCGTTGTTCTTACGCTGTTTCAGGAAATAGACTGTTTTCCAGACATCACCCATCCATGCACCTTGATAGTCACGATATTTTGTTAGAAAGTCCTGATATATCATAGACTCCATCTCTGATGTAGGCATGGTATCGTGCATTATAATCAACCCGTTATCACTCAAAACTTTCTGTGCATTGTTGAAATCTTTCAACGATTGTTCAAACGTGTGTTCTCCATCTATGAATACAAGGTCTATCGGTTGACCATACCCGAAATAGTAGAAAAAATCATCGCTTGTTTTCATGTGGATAATCTGGTTCTTGTACCTCACGGTTTCCCCATACTTCATCGCAGGGATAAGTACCATAGGATCACAGCCGAGTTTCCGAGCACATTGTATCTGTGACCAATTAAGACCCCTATCAAGCCCTATCTCAAGATACGACTTGTACCCTTTCTTATCTATGATCTTCTGTATTATTTCCGTGTGAAGCATGTTTTTATTATCTCCTCAACTCTGTCAATATACTTATGTTTCGATAATACTTCCATCTGTCCGTGATTAGCAATTCGTTCTCTTTCAACCTCATGGTCAATATAATACTTTGCTTTCCGTATCATATCCTCATCACCATCATACTCAACAAAATGTTTGTCAGGTGTAAACATCCCCTGCCAGTTCAGCTTGTTTGTCAAAAGCATACTGCCTGATGCCATAGACTCGAAATGCCGCATGTTTATATCATCCAAAACAGAAGAATTAAACACTATCTTGCATTCAGAAAACTTCTCTGCCATATCTTTGAAGAAAACTGCCCCGAAGTAATAGTTTGGGAACGCTTTAAACAACTTATCTAACCTCTCCAATCTACACATCTGCCAGTGAGGATTGACGTTACCTACAAACCCCACATCGTACAATTTCGTGCGTTTGCCTTTGACCATGTGGAAGTTCGGATCACAGCCCAAAGGAACCCATTTTACTTTGTCTGTATGCCATTTCTGCTGACTTGCTGGTTTCTGAGCAGTAAAGATGTACTCAATATTCCCTTCTTCAGCTAACTCCATCCTGTTCTTCAAATCAAGATGTGAGTCTATGCAGTAATACGCAGTCTTGGTTACTTCACTGAACTTCTTCGGAAATCTGTGGCTCAATAACCCATCGTCAATCTTGATACATAAATCAAAGTTACTGCCATCAATCGAAGGCAGCTCCTCGTTGTACGCCCTCACGACATCTGCTATCTTGCAAAATGCGTGATAAAAGTAAATGGCCGTTGAATCTTGTCGTACCCTGTCATCAAACGTAATTAAGACCTTCATTCAACCTCCTCATAGTCAGGTGCTTCCACCTCAAAATTAACCCACTTGCCTTTAGTCTTGCTCGGAACAAATATCACCGCCTTTTCACCATATCCTACATATACCATGTGAACCTTTGGACTTGCACACCCTGATAGAAAAAACGCAATCGCTGTCAGCAGAATTACTGTCCCTATCAAAATCATGTCGTGTCTGAAATTCATCCTTTCCCCTTTAACTTCTCTGCTATATTCAAGCTTGTTTCAAGCCCTACATATACTCCTGTGATTATGAGCCATCCTTGCTGATTCAAAATGCCTAATTTAAAGAACCAACATGCTGCGAGAAATGCTATGAATTTCTTGCTCAAAAGCTTCGTAAAAAAAAAATCTATGATTTTCATAGTCCCTCCTATTACGGTGCAGGCATATTTCCTAATGCAATATATCCAAATTCACCTTGATTAATTCCCGAAGATACAAAAATACCTAGCCCTGTACTTAATATATATGCTTGACCAATAGCTGTCGGAGTTGTTCCTTCCATACCCGCAGTTGTCGTAGATTTTAATTGTGCATACCCACCAAAAACCAATCCTTCTTCACCGATAGGATTTGAAACTATTGTATGATACGCAGAAGCATAGTATGTCCGTAACACAACATCATCTGTACCACCGCCACTTGCACCATCACCATCAATAATCAGTTCACCAAAATTATTATTCGCTGACCCATCTACAGCACCTTGTCCTAATGTTAATCGTGGAGTTTCGCCTGCATCTGCCAAAGAATAATGTCTTGGTATAGTCCCCGTAGTAGTTACTTCATCTACTACTGTTACATCACCAGCAACATCAAGAGTGCTATCCATAGTCACTGCACCATCAAATGAATATGTGCCATCCCCGTCATCAAGTACATTTCCTGCTGCTATAGACGCATTTTGTACCGCATGTATTGTTTTTATTCCATGAAACGCAAAAGCTAAACAAAAGAATATCGCAATCCCTCCAATTATTTTATTCATTAGTATTCCCCCAATAAGTCCTGTGCATTGATAGTCACAGCACCATCGCCTGAAGCTAGACCGTATAAATACACATTCTTGTTTATCGGCAATATCCAAGGCGGGTTTGCTTCAATATACTTGTCACCAAGAGTCGTTCCTGCTGAAGGAGAGCTTGAGTCTGGCGACCAAAGAAGCGATACATAATCTGTCTCACCCGCAGGTAAATCTAGTTTAACTGCTATTCTTCGATTATTTACCACTGGTATTGCTGTCCACGCATCATTAGAAAGTGCTACACCTACAGGCTCTTCTACCGCAGTATAATCAGACCTTTTGTTTTTCGCCCATACTCCTGTCGCTATCAACAGACATGCTACCACTATCAGTTTTCTCATCTTTCTTCTCCTCGTAGCCTGTGAACGCACAAATCACTCGTTTAAATCCGTGCTTGTCACATAAGGCTTTATGTATTTTCTCCGACATTACAGGACTGTCCCAATAGCTACCATATATTCGTTTACCTGTCTGAGCATACAGATGGTTCACATACACCTTCGGAGTTATCGCTACCGAATACCCTGCGTCTATCAGTCTGAACGACAAGTCTAAATCGTCACCACCAGGCAAGTTCTCATCCAAGTACCCTACTTTCTTAATAGCCTCTTTCCTCAACAGAATGAAGAAAAAACTTATGTACGGTACTTTGAAGAAGTCTATATTGCCTTTTAAACAGTTCTGCTCATTAAGCACCGACCACCCACATGCTCTGTTCGTCAACGGGCCTACAGCTCCTATATCTTTGAACTTGTCCATAATCATCGTCATCTGTATAGCCCAATCAGTCATGGGGCCTACCTGTATATCGTCATTCGTCAAAAGAACATACTCAGAATCATAGTTGTCCAACGACTCTTTCAATCCCTCGTTGCAGTACCACATCCACCCTTTATTCGTGACCTTCTGCTCGTCTTTGTAGAACCTAATCGGTAACGACGTATTCTGCGTGATAGTCTGTTTCGCTACCGTAGCCATACGTTCATTTTCCCATGTCGGCATTACTACGTCAATCGCGGTCTTTTTCTCGTTCATAATCACTCCATGTTATAATTGGTGGATCGCCCAAATGTGGTGATTCTACACTTGTGTCTACCAGTATTTTGCATCCATGAGGCTTTGCTTTCATACAGAACGCTATATCTTCACCTACTGGGTCCATAAAGAAAAACCAAGGTTTAGGAACTCGTTTGAACAAGTCTACCTTGATTATCGCAAATCCGAATCCTATTGCATCAGCATCTGTCACTAGATCACCTTTGTGCCACTTAGTATGAAAATTGTTCTCTCTATACTTTATCCCTTGTATTATTCTTTCTCCTTCCTTATATATCACTGGGTTGTGTGGCGGTGATCTCTGTAAACACAAAGGGGCTACAATATCGTATTTATCAAGATGTGACTGCAATCGTTCAAATAAGTCTGACGGAACAATATGGTCATCATCCATGAAGATTATGTAGTCAAACCCGCCATCTACCGCAAATTCTGCAAACTTCTCTCTTGCATAAGCAATCATAAGTCTTCCTAATGTCGTTTTGAAAAACTTGTATTCTGACCGCTGTTCATACTCTTTACAATGTTTTACAAAATCTACCGTTGCTTCGTGGCACAAATAATTAATGTTTCCTATTGTCGGCTCACATATAATTACTTTTGTTTTGTCTTTCCACTCTTTTGCAAACTCTTGTGCTTGAGCCACGATACGAGGATCGTTACGCCCTCTATAAATGATACCCTGTCCGTCAGTCTGAGTTTGTGGCCTGCACACTTCTTCCCACTTACTATTTCCCATGACCCCGTTAGCCTCCCACAGCTTTGACATCTGAATACTGCGTCTTTTATTATGCTCATTTTGCCTCACAGATTAAGGGGAAGAGTTTTACCCCTTCCCCCCAAAAAGTTATATCGCTCGTACAAATGCCTTTGCATAGCCTGGCCCTGAAATATCGTTGGTAAGCAGGAAAGCTCCCCTCGTATATAACAGTGCTGAAGCCGCTACGACATCCAACGCACCTGTCTGGCCCGACCACTGAGCAGTCGTGGGTACAAGATACATACCCGCTGCTGACAGCGAAGCCGCACCGACATGGTACGCTACAGAGTTCATAATCCCCCAGCATTGAATCAATCCAAACGAATCTGTGCCAAGGTCTTTATAATCGCCACTCTGTCCACCCTGTCCTACGTTTACACCGCAAAACAGACCTAAATTACTGGTCACAGGCTTAGTCGCAGCAACTCCTACAGAAGCGTTGTTCTGCCAGTCATAGCAGACAAACTGACCAACTGAAACGGTCACTCCTGAAGTGTTCTGTACGCTTACAAATATTTTCTCCGCATCATCTCTGTTTAACTGTTTAAGTAACATTTACATCCTCCTAAGTTTATTTTTTCTCCTAAACAGTTGCCTCTAATATGCTTTACACCACACGACAAATCTACCTGTCTGATTAGCAGCACTAGCAAAGGTAAATCTACCGTTTGATTTATCATAAGCGTCTACAGTAACGTCTTGTGGGCCTTCAGTGGAAGGTTCAAAATCCCAGTCTGTCGCAGATTTTATCCCTGAAGTCCAGAAGTCGTCATCATCAATGTTCGCTGTCTCATAAGTCGCAATAACCATGCGAAGGCTACCTGCACTTTCAACAGTCACATTGTCTGGTGTCTTTTCTGGCATAGTAACCTCCTTAGTAGTCTTTGCAAAATGTGTTCAGTCGACCAGTTTTGTTTGCATCTGAACTGAACGTCATTGTACCCGTGCCACGTGCGTAGTTGTCTACAGACGTATCTTGAGGGCCATCAATCGAATGATGAACATCCCAAGATTGTCCGCTTTTGGGATACACCACTGTATCATTGTCATCAATATCTGCGAATGTCGCAATAACCTTCTTGAGACTTCCGATATTGTGTACCGATAATGTTGGTGTTCGTAATGTTGCCATATACCCTCCTAGTAACTACCTTTCGCCCATACACAAACCCGTGCTGTCTGACTTGATGCTGAAGCAAAAGTGAATATTCCTGTCTCATTATCATAGTCGTCTATAGTGCAATCTTGGGGGCCGTCTATTGACGTATGTACATCCCAATCAATCGCACTACGGATTCCTGATGCCCACGTGTCATTATCGTCTATATCATTCGTGGTAAATACTGCGGTGAACTTGATTAAATCCCCACAGCTTTCACGAGTTATTGAGTCTGGTGTTTTTGCTGCCATTTTAACCTCCTACGCAGTAATGCTTGCGATTTTCGTCAGCTTCCGTCTTGCATTGGTCACAAGCTGTACCATCGTGATAAGCTGGCTTACTCTCGCATCCTGATTGCTCGGTTTCACAAAAGGCGTGGTCATGAAATCTGCATTGGAATTGATTACCAAAAACAGGTTCGCTGACGGGAACATGTACATCACACCTGAGTTACACTGAGAATCGAAGAACACGTTCGCAGTCTTGAACTTCAAGCCCGTAGGAGCACCATCAAAGTTCCCACCCTGCGTATATCTCGTCTGAGGGGTCAGTGACCCTTCGTAGAAGTTAAACACAGTATCTGTGGTCAAGATTACGTCAATATCACCTTCAGGAGTAATCTTCTGAATGGTTGTCCAGTTAGTACGCATGTCCGACAGTCCCTGTGCGGCAAACGAACCGCCAGTAGTAGCAGTTGACTGCCAGAAACTTGAAGTCGTACTGTTGATCTCCTGAATCGTCGAAGTTGCGTCTATCATGGTCACAAGCGATTCAAGGTTCTTTGAACCTACTGAAGCAGCAAAAAGATCAGCTGTTAACTTACGTTTCTGGCTGAGTAATCCCTGCCGATTCTTTGCTTCAAGCAAACTAATGAGTTTACCCTGTCCTGAATTCTGCCGTTCCTCTGACCCTGAAATAGAGATCGAAGTCGCATAATTCTTCCATTTTGCCTGTGCAGAAGTCATCCCTTCCTGTGCAGTGGTATCAAGTGTATCATACCCGTCATACGCAGTAGTCGTACTGTTCTGGTCTGTCAACAGCTGAACAAGTATACTTGCTCCTCCATCCATCATCCTTGCGTTCTCACGCATCTTTTTCCAGAACGGAGTCTGGTTGAAAAACTGGTCAACCAAATCCGTTGTAGCATACGATGATTGAGTCGTAGTCAGTAGCGTGTTTACATTATCTGGCCCGTAAGTGAAAAATTTCTGTGCCATCTTATTTTGTCCTCCTTAGATTTTAAGGTACATCCATCCCTATTTCTTTTGCTAGAATTGTTGCTCTCTCTAACATAGATTTACCCTTCATGTTAGGGATAGACGGTACTCTTGTTCCCTTCTCTCCAACCGCAGCTTTCTTCTGATTTACGATTGAATGTGCTTTGTCGATTGCGTTCTTTTCTAAGGTTCCTCGTGTTGCCATTGTATGTGCTATTTCTACCTGTTGCAGTCCAGAATACTGCGAACCTTTCAACGCTTGAAGATTAGCTTTTATCTTGGTCTGTACACCTTCATCCCAAAAATTAGGATGACGCAAGTTGCCTTTATCGTCTTTAGCGTTTGCAAAATCGTCAATGTCCTGTAACTGCGACCTTTGCCGATCTCGTTCTTCTAACTGCAATACTTTCTGCTGCATTGGTGTTAACAATGCCCTTGCTCGCTTATCAACAAGAGTTTCAAAAGACTTTGGATCAGTTGTTGCATTGTCCAAATCGTCTTGCGTGATAGGCTCATCCTTCTGCGACTTACCTGACCGCTGATTATATAAATCAACAATCATCTTCCATGCCTCAGGATCATTCCTTAACTGCTCAAATGCTTGTGCTTTCTGTGTTCCACTAGCATACGTCTTTTCTTTCTCCGACAACTCTTGCATCCTCTGCGTGAACTTCGACTGCATGTTCTTGTCTTCGAATTCAGGTTTCTCGGTCTCAGTGGTTGCTCCTTCCTTGGTTTCCTCTGTTTCCTTGACCTCTTGGGTTTCGGTAGCAGTAGTCTCCTCGGTTGCGGAATCACCTTGATTGTCGGTACTCTCTGTTTTTTCGTCTAACATAATTGCCTCCTAGGCTGACGGTGAAGGTATCACCGTTTCTCTTTCATCACCCTTTATAGGATCATGTAAATTTATATTGATATTTATATTAGGCATCTGAGGTTGCAACTGTTGTCTTCGTTTTCGCAACATCTCCAAGACTTCCAACGGATTATCAGCCATTTATCCTCCAAAATTTTCTTTAAAGTGCTTCCTTCTACGACCTACATCGCTTATAAAAGGGGCTACTTTGCCTAGAATCGGGTTCTTGTCACCTCCTGCCTCTCTCAACCCTAATTCCTTGAGTAAACGAGCCTTGTGCCGCCTTGATTCGACGTACTGACCGTGTGGATGAAGTTTATCGGCAAGATGCTCGTCATGGTACGGTTCTTTGAAGTACACATCGGGTATCGCCGGAGTCCTGACCTGCCCGCAGGTTTCACAACATTCAAGACTATTTCCTTCCGCATCATAGACTTTCCTCCACTGTGTAGCGTTCTCGTTACCGCAGGAACAGATCATTTCTTCGCTGGCTCCTTGGGATTCTGTAAATTCTCCAGATCTTGCCGATTTCCTACCATTTTACCAACTAAATCCAACTGACCTTTCTGGATACGGTTCTTTTTTAGCTCTGTATCCACTACAGTGTTCTCCGTACCTGCTTTCGACTTGTTTAAGTCCGCTACTTCCTTCGGTGACGGCTTCTTAGGGGCTAATAACCTCTCTACATCCTTCTGGTACGCCTGCTCAATCTCTTCTATCCCCAACATTCGCAATATGTTGCTTCCTACCGCCGCACTAGCGACTGTTCCAGGTGCTAAACCAATCGCATGCCCAAACCTCAGTATCTCTGTCAACGCAGCTAACATACCCTCAGTATTCAACGGAATTGACGACCCCATCTTCACGCTAACGTCTTCTTCCCCGATAATATCTTCTTTGCTGAACGTGATGAACCCACCTTTCCCCAAATTCTTGGCTTTCAGTATCTCCATGATCTGCTGAGGCTGACGACCCGTAATTCTCACGGTCTTCTTCATATCAAACTTGTCTTTCATTATCTGTAACAGTTTAGTGGCTATCTCTTCACAGAAATCTTCAGTAATATCTTTCTGCTCGTTCTGTCGGTTCTGAGAACCCGCTCCTATCTGTTTCAACTCACCTAAAGTCCTGCTTTTAGTCTGCGTCTGTCCACCACGTTCAAACGCAGGCTGACCGCTGATCTCATCCATATCCACATCGTTACGGTTCTCTATCGCATAAATGTCTGTCTGCAAGTTCGGGTACGAAGGACTCCATATCTTGTCAGCAGGCGGTTCGTTGACTTCTATAACCTCACCATCTTGACCTTTCGTATACTGATCGATAGCAGCTTCATCAAAAAGCCCTTTCTGTACAACAACCTGACGGCTGAACCGCTTAATATGGTTCGTCATCATTGAGCGTATCTTGATCTTCTCAAGTATCTGTTCTTCCATAGCCTCAACTTCGCCTATAGGATAGTTGTCAAACGTGTCTCCTATCAAGTCTGTATACCTCAACATTACTATAGGAAACCCTTCCATCTTCAACGGGCCAATAAACTCTTTATCTTTGGCAATAATAGGTTGTTCTAACCAACCCTCACACCCGTCACACATCAAGTACCTGCCCCTACTATCTTTATCCCAAATCTCGTATACTTTCGTCATCTCTGAGTCTGTCGCCTGTAACTTCGAGTGGAATGACTGGTGTCTGCGTTTGCCATGAAAATGTCTGTTCACAAACGAAGTCGCTTTTATATCATCCCGATTGTACCGCTCTTTCAGATAATTAGTCGGTTTCAAGAACCAGTGAATAACCCATCTTGAATCGTGCAGCGGTTCCCTGGAAGCAAAATCGTACAAAATGTTCTCATACGGAATATGGATCGCCCATACGTCTTCCCTCGTCACGGTCTCCTGAACTTCACCAGCTATCTCGTTAACACTAAAGTCAGCGTCAAAACCTACTTTCATGTACGAAAAACCTACTGTCTTTGCTTCACCAATACACTTTTTTGTCTGCCTCTTAATCTTCTTCTTCCGCCACGTATAATTTATTATCTCTTCTTTCAAAATCGCTGCTAATATCGCATCAGGTCGTTCCGCATTTACCGTTATCTTCGGGTCTCGAAAATACAACGAAGCCTTGGCTGTCTGTACAAAACTGTAGACTTTGTTGATCTTCGTCACAGGGATGTCTACCCCAATATGCGGTCTATAAATGCCGTTGAAATAGTCTACAAACCTGTGCCAGCCATGATGTCGTGACGAATGTATGAAGTTCTCCTCACTAAACTCTACCCGCTTCTTCCATAACTCGAAATTTTTCATCATTCTTTTAGCCATGATTACCTCACCCACTGAGTTTTAGTACCACGAAAATCCCAGAATACGTCGTTCTTCTGCCCCAGCAACTTGTTCTGTTTCATCAACCATCCAAAAGTACCTGGCTCAATGCGTCGCATATCCTTCTTGTCCGGCTTCCTGTCCCAATACAACACATGCCATGCCAAACTGTCAATTATGTCATCAGTAGCATGTTTACGTGTAGGATTGAACTTCAACAGCTCATCTTCCAAATCTGCCATGTTCCGCTTTATAAATATCTCGCCTGAACTGAATTTCGGGATCAACCCCTGTATCCTCGTGGCTTTGTCCATTGACTTATACGGCAACAGATTAACCATAGTCCCTAACTTGTTCTCCTCCAACTTCCTACGGATAGGCCGCTCCAACGTCTGCTGAAAACCAAACGACTCTAACCCAAACACGTTGCTCTTGAACTTAGCCACAGTCTTCAGACACTCTTCAGGGATCAACTCAACCATCCTCTTAAACCGTCGAGCTTCCAACACGTACACATTCCCCATAACGTCTATCGCAGAGGTCGTTATCCCCGCCCAATCACTTGTCTTCTTGCCTAAACTCGGGTCTAACGTAGTCGTGATATAATAGTCGCCCGCAGGCAACTCGTCGTAATACTGCAACCAGCTCTTCTTGAACTCCTGGGCCTCGTCAGGGTACGGATTAAGCATATATTGTGCTGAGAACAAATAAGGGCCTATATCTTTCTTCTTCTTCATCAAAATCGGGTATGTGAACTTCTTCGGGAATACTAAGTCAATATGCTCCTTCCCCTTAGTGTCCACCCATTTCTCATACGCTTTTACCGCAAATACGTCAAAATCCACGTCCTTCCTTAAATCAACGTACAAATCATCATCGTGCCACGGCGTGCCTATAACAACACACAGACCCGACGGCTCTAATAACGACATCGAATCCCTATAATAGTTCTTTACCTTCTCCCGACTCTCCTTCGTATTTATGTTGTCTCTAGCAACTATATCATCATGTATGATAACATCATAATGCTGCGAAGTCTGCTCTGATTCCACCCCAGAGGTCTGTAACGTAGGCTCAGGCTTCGTCTCGTTACGCTGGGCAACAATAACGTTCTCCCTGTTCCACCCACCACCGTACCTCTTGTCATCTTTGAACTTCCCAAACAACTCAGGTAATCTACTAAAATCAGTCAAAAACGATTTTATCTGGTGCAAAAAGTTCTTCGCATTTCCCCATTTCGTATTACTAATCAATATCCTTATATTCGGGTTCCTCAATATCTGCTGGATACTCCATCCTATAGTGAAAATACTCGACTTTAAGTGTCCCCGAGGTACCATAATCAATTTACTCGATTTC
>Ga0255047_10000771_pt1 | contig 25766 bp, 41 predicted proteins | sample JV7_2_1_MG_FD_183640 | JGI IMG/M metagenome (GOLD analysis project Ga0255047, IMG submission 183640) | Seawater microbial communities from Jervis Inlet, British Columbia, Canada - JV7_2_1 | ecosystem: Environmental > Aquatic > Marine > Inlet | place: Canada: British Columbia | collected 2016-10-06 | reverse complement strand
GCTGAACCGGCGCGTGAAGAGATCACAGAACGCCGACTCGTTAGTGCTGCGGTGGAAGCGAAAGAAGCCGTGTACGAGACAGTCACGGTTCCCGCTGACGCACGACCAGCAGATGATGACACCGTGCGGCTGGGTCTGATAGCGCAAGACGTGCAGACCGCGATGGCCGAGGCGGGTGTTGAGTTCGATATTGTGAACGAGTCACCGAACGGGAAGTTAAGTCTGAAGTACGGCAATCTGGTGATGCCGCTTATCAAGGCGGTGCAGGAGTTGTCGGCTAGGGTGAAGACGTTGGAAGCATAAAGAATTATGCCATACGGAAAAGGAACATACGGAAGTAAAGTGGGGCGGCCACCGAAAAAGAAACCGATAAAGAAACCCGCGATTAAGAAGCGTAAGAAATAATTTTGTTATGGCTGAAGAAGCAACACAAACAGAGAAGCAGACCGTTTCCATTAACGGTGAGGAACATAACGTAGCCGATCTCTCGCAGGAGCAGATTGGGTTACTCAACCAAGTGGTCGATCTTGACAGCAAGATTAGGCCAATCCTGTTCAATCTGGCGCAGGCCAACGGGGGGCGCTCATACTTTATGAGCCTTCTCACCGCGAGCCTGAACGCGGAGGAGAAGCCGGAGGAAGACGCGGTTACGATGAGTGACTAGGCGCAACAGGCAAAGGGAGATTAAACGCTGTGTTGGGCTTGGTCACGTTTGACGATATGAAGGTGGCATTAGCCTCGGTGGCAGGGCTTGGGAACTGGCTGGTCGAGATGGAGCTGGTGCTTCAGATTACAATATCGTTGGCCAGCTTGTTCTATATTGTGCTAAAGATAAGGGAGCAGCTGGCGAGGAACCGGCGGCGAAAGAAGTGAACTATTATTATGTTATCTGGTAAAAAGACCTATATGATGGCAGCTGGGGGTGTTCTCACAGCTGTGGGGGCATACCTCTCTGGCGAGCTGGAGCTGGGTATGATGCTGAACCTCGTAATCACTAGCCTGCTGGCTGTGTTTTTGAGGAAAGGCATCACATCCGACACAGGTGCAGCTGCGGCTACAGCTGTAGCTGCGGAGCCTGCCCCGGCCCCTGCCCCGGCCCCCAAGGGTTGACGTGTGGGGCTGGATCAAGCTGCTGTTCTCATCAGTCGGCGACATTCGTGCGTTGCTGGAGCGACTCCTCGGGGTTGCAAAGAACGTGTCCGCCAATGCGAGACAGAAGAATAAGGATGCTGGCGTGGATGACGCTGTTGCTGCTGCCCTTGATGAGCAGCTGCACGACGGTGACTCTGAACAACAGCCAAAGGCTGATTGAGCGCCACCCCCAAGGCTTCAAAGACGCGGTTCGCGCCTCGACCAACTCGGTGGTGTTCGTTCGTGACGCGCTCAAGACGATCAATCGGCTAGAGTCGGTGATCGAGCGGGGCGACTAGGCGAATCCCCCACCCCCCACCAGCGCCCTCCGCGCCAAAGCAGACCGTTCTATCAGAGCCGTTCTAACCGAACGGCGTGTGTCCGGCTGCGAATAATCGGAGGAACCACCCCTCTCGTTTTCCCTAGAGCGCCCGTGTGAGCTGCTCTTTAGTGTGGCAGGAAAAAAAATAAAACCTTTTTTTAGAAAAGTGTTGACACGGCCCAAACCGCACGCCAAACTCTCCCAAGTTTTGAGTGCATAAAACAATTCAGCAATGAAGCAGGCAACAACTAACGTCATAGTCGTGGATAAAAAAATCCACACCAGATTCAAGCGGTGGTGCGCGAAGAACGGGTATAAGATGGGTGCAACCGCCACGGAGATATTGAGAAAGGCATCCCGATGATAGTCATTGGACTAGCTGGCAAGAAGCAGTCCGGCAAAGACACCGTGTACGAGATCGCCCGCAAGCAGCTCCCAAAGCTGCGAGTTGGGCGGGCAGCGTTCGCCGACCCGCTGAAGGCCGAGTTAGCACACGTCACCCAGATGAATGTGAACTTCATCGAGGCCAATAAGGACAAGTTACGCCTCCTGCTTCAAGCGTGGGGTGCTGACTTCCGTCGGCAGTTTTATGGGCAGGATTATTGGGTGAACGCGATGCGCCACGTCTTGCGAGACGCCGACAAGCACGCCGACGTGTTGTTCATCACCGATCTGCGCTACGAGAACGAGGCTGCATTCGTCCACGAGTTGGGCGGTGTGGTGGTGCGAGTAAAGCGATGGAATCCTAACAACAAGCTCGATCTGGACACCCACTCCAGCGAAACGGTGATGGATGGGTACGATGGTTACGACTACGCCCTCGACAACAACGGCGACAAGAGCCAGCTGGCTGATGCCGTAGCTGCGCTGCTGAACAAATTTCTTCCGTCGAGTGACGGGACAGAAAACACAGAAACAACAACAAGAGAGGAAAGGAAATAATATGTTCTTATCAGCAATAGAGTCTGCAAAGGCCGAGTTCACACCACACCCAAAGGGTGTGGCCAACGGTGTGTGTGTCGAGGTGGTCACACACAATAAAAAGACTGGCGAGCCGTTCACGAAAGTGACGAAAGAAGGCGACGTGAAGAATCGGATCATTCTGATTTTTCAAACCGACAAGACCACCGAAAAGGAGGATGGCTCCACGGTGAACTGCGCCTATTGGGACTGGCACAATGTGCCGCAGTCCATCTCAAACGAGAACGGAAGCTTGCACAAGAGGCTGAAGGGCTGGGAGGTGGAAATAACGGATTACGCCACGCAAGAGGCGTTCGAGAAGGCGGTCGTTGGTCGGCCAGCCACGCTGGTGTTCACCCACAACACCGCTGAAAACGGAAAGACGTACTCCAACCTCGACAGCTGCACGCCGGTTGACGAGGGAGCGAAAGCGTTCGAGGCGGTGGACTACCAGAACTACAACGACGGAGCGCCGTTCTGATGTTCCTAGCGGCAACACCCTCTCCCAAGCGGGAGGTCAACGGTGACGGAGGCCATTGGTATGAACCCAATGGCGCTCCGTGCCACACCGTTAACGGAAAGGACGGGACAGCTCGCAACACAACTCTCCGAGATGCTCGGAAGTTGGGGCTGTACCCGTCTGTCACCGCGATCACGAAGATCGTGGCAAATCCATCGCTCGACCGATGGAAGCAGATGCAAATGCTTAACGCCTGTGTTAACTCACCCATAAAAGAGGGTGACAGCGTGGATGTTTATGAGGCGCGGATGCGAGAGTTGGCCGAGAAGAAGATGATGGACGCCAGAGTGTTTGGCTCGCTGTTTCATTCAGCCATAGATGAGCTGAATGTAACCGGCTACCTAGACGCGAAGTTCGACGAGATCAAGCCGTTTGTGAAGCACTACATCGAGTGGACTCGGGACAATCAAGTGTCCTTCTTGAGTACCGAGTTTGTGTGTGTCAATCACAAGCTCGGTTACGCTGGTCAGGTGGACGGGCTGGCCGTTGTCAACGGTAAGCTGACCCTACTCGACTACAAGACACAGGACGTGAAGAAGAACGCCAAAGGCGAACACAGGCCCAACTACTATGACAGCTGGGCGTGGCAACTGGCGGCGTATTCCAAAGCGGACTGGCCCAACAAGCCGAGACGCATCCAGCAAGTGATGAGCGTGGTGCTGTGTTCGCAAGAACCGTGCTACCCCATCATCAAAGTATGGACGCGGGAGGAACTGGCTCGTGCTTGGAAGGTCTTCAAAGCCAGCTGCCACATATGGCAGGCGACGAAGAAGTTTGATCCTGTCGTAAACGCAGAGCTGGTGTCCAATGGGAAAAGCGCAGAGAGAAAAGGGTAAGCGCGGCGAGCGCCAGCTCCGCGACTTGCTGCGTGACGCCGGTTTCGATTCGGCTTACCGCACGCAGCAATTCAGCGGGGCGTGTCCAGAGGGGTCTGCGGACGTTAGGTGTCCGCAGCTCCCCTCCATTCATTGGGAGGTTAAAAACGTCGAGAAGCTATCCATATGGGCCGCTATGGCCCAAGCGTTGATGGATGCTGCCGCCGGTCAAGTTGCTGTTGTTGCCCACACGAAGAACAACTGTGGGTTTCTCATCACCCTACGGGCCGAGGCTTTCATAGACATCCTGCGCCGCAGCGATCTGGTGGTTCAGCCCGAGCCGAAGAACCTCAAGCTAGAGAGTTTGGAGGTGGTTCAATGACCCTCCATCTGCCAGACGAGATAGCTGGTTCTCGCGAGATCACGGCACGCACCAAACTGGTGGCTGCCTTCACAATTTCTAACCCGCTGATTTCTAAAAATGAGGCGGCAAAGGCGCTCGGGATGAGCCGCTCAAGCCTGTTCAAATCGCTCGCTAATTTGAAGGAAATAGGCTTGTCAACGAGTCTCCCCGAGTACACCCCCGAGTCTCCCCGAGTACACCATAGTCTCCCCGAGTACACCCCAGACCCTAGTAGTGTATGTAAAGGTAGCGGTGGGGTGACAAATTCACATACAAAATCTTCACCCCAAAAAGCTGCCGCTTCTCCTCCGACGAAGGAGGAGGTGGAGGGGTACGCCGCGAGCAAGGGCCGCGAAGATTTGGTGGCTGACTTTTTTGCGAAGTACGACGCCGATAGGTGGATGGTCAACGGTGAACCGATGGCCAGCTGGAAGAGGATGTTCGACGGCTGGGCCAGACGCCGCCCGAAGGAAGCACAACCGACCCGCCGGAAGCGCACGCTAGAGGAGGCGCTGTACGACGTGGACAAGACTTACTAAATGAAATTACTACTACAAATCATATTCCTAACTACTACTATGAACCTAAATCAAACCATACCCAACGACGGAGACGCCGAGCGCGGACTGATCGGAGCTTGCCTAGCTGGCAAGTTCGATGATGTCCGAGCTGCCGGTGTCGGAGCTGAACATTTTTTCAACCTCAAGTGCGCCGGTATCTGGCGAACGATGAACGAGCTGGACGCCGAGAGGGAGTCGGTCAGCTCGGACGCCGTGCTGCACCGAGCCAAGGCTGCCCGCGACTACAGCGTGACGGACGTGCTGGACACCGAAATGGCCTGCCCCTCGCCATCGAACTGGACGTACTTCGCGGGCATCGTGGACGAGAAGCGGAAGGCCCGACGAGTGATGGAGGTGGGACAACGGTTGTCCGAGCAGGCGGCAAGAGCCGAGTCGCCGGAGCAGCTGGTGAGCGAGGCCGAGGCCACCATCTTCGGGCTGAACAGCAGCATCACGGCGCAGAAGGACACACGAGGCGAGTCGTTCCAGCGGGTGGTGGGCATTCTGGAGGAGGCACACCTTGGCGGTCAGATCGGAGTGCCGACAGGCATCCGCGATCTGGACAAGGTGATCGGCGGGATGAGGGGCGGTCAGCTGATAACGCTGGCAGCTCGGCCAGCCGTGGGCAAGAGCGCGATGGCGTGCAACATAGCCGAGCATCTGGTGATGAACGGTACGCCGGTTGCGTTCTTCTCGTTCGAGATGTCCGACGATGAGCTGAACCTTCGGATGCTCTGCTCGCTGTCCGACACCAACCTTATCGGAGACGTGGTGAACCGCAACGTCACCGACAAGGCGACCCGCGAAAAGATATTGGTGAAGGCCGCAACCCACGCACCCAAGCTACGCGCCGCACCGCTGTTCATTAACGACAACGGAAACCTAACGGTGGCGCAGATCGCCAGCCACTCCCGCCGTCTCGTCCGCAACCACGGCATCAAGGTCATCATCATCGACTATATGCAGCTGGTGCAACCCTCGCCGCACGACACGAAGGCGCAGCGTCACGTTCAAGTTGGCAACATCACGAGAGGTCTGAAGCAGTTGGCTATGGAGTTGAACATTCCCGTGGTTGGGCTGGCCCAGCTGGGTCGCCAAGTGATCGACCGGCCACGGCTGGCTGATCTTCGCGAAAGCGGAAGCATTGAGCAGGACAGTGATGTTGTTTTGTTTCTGTACGTTGACGATCCCGATATGCAGAGCGGGCCTAATATGTTGGTGAAGCTGGCCATCGGGAAGAACCGAGCTGGCCGACAAGCTGAAGTTGATTTGGTTTTTGTACGCAACAAGCTGCGCTTCGAGAGCGCATACAAAGTCGAACACGAGAAGTGGTTGAACGAAAGGAAGAAGCAGCTGGAGGCTTGAGCAAAGTGACGAAGCTGGCTCTCGCCCTGTTCGGGGGGAAGGTCGTGCCGCTTTGGAAAATGAAGGACATACCCAACTGGGGCGACTTCATCGACAGTTGGCCATCGAAGGACAAGAAGCACAGCGAGCAGCACAAGCTGCGGATCGAAGAGGCTAGGGGTAGGGAATGGTGGAGGAACCACGCGAAGAAGTTGCTGGCCGATCACCGCTCAAAAAAGAATGCGCTGGAGACGGCAGAGGTGGCGACAAGACTGTCCGACCCCAAGCTAAACGAGGAGCTGAAGGCGCGGATTAAAACAGCGAGATGATGGTTAAAAGTTTTTAGCCAGCTGGGCATAGAGCCGGTGGATGTCGCCGGACAGAGCGGGTTTTTTCATTGGTTTGATCCTCGCTTGTAGTTGAACACCAGCTGGCTCTTATTTTTTTTGTGGCAGAGCTGGACACAGTAGATGAAAGGGCGCTGAACGATTTGCTCAGCGCAATCATAGTGCAGGCAGCTATGGACTACGTTGACGCCCGCCAAGCTGGACTAATCACAAAGGGGGGAGGCGCGGATGAGGGGGCAATAAGGAGGCTGATGCTGAAGCGGTCGCGTATGTCGCAGACGTTGCCCAAATGGATGGAACCGCGCGACGTGTTCACCTGCGCGTGGTTCATTCATAGCGAGGCTATGCAAGACATAATGCCACACAACTGGAGCGTGAACCCCGACGCCATTCGCACGGCCGTGGTCACAGCATCCAAGTCGGCGGGCGGCAGCATCAACCACCATATGAAGAAGCAGGCTCTCGAATGAAAATGCGACGAGAAAGCAATGACAACAACACAAGACCGACGAAAACAAATGGACGCAGCCGCCCAAGAGGTGGTCAAGCTGATCCTTCGCGAATCCCCCGAGTGTGGCTGGGTGGACACAGCTGACAGCTACGCACGGGCGGACGGGCTGCTGTACTCCAACCGAGGAGGCCAGCTGACAGCTATCATTGAAATCAAGTGCCGAAATCTTGGCTTGTCGGGGTTGCTCGACCAGCACAAAGGAGAGCTAATGGTGGACGAGTCAAAGATCAAAGCCCTGCAAGTTATTAGCCAAATGTTGTGCGCCCCGAGCTACCTCGTCACCTATCTAATGGCCTCTGGAACCGTCATTAAGACAAAAATAACTAACGACAAAGGTGAAATAATTTGTATAAAACGAAGTGAGAAGGCAACCGCGTCTGCCGGTTTAGGCAAAGAAGCGGTTGAAAAAGAGATGGCCTATATTAAATTAGATGGCACACTTATCATCACAACCGAAGGCGTCTGCCGAAAGTTATGAGGCGCTCGCCACATATATCTTGCAGGAAGACGAGAGCCGGTGGCGGGTGCTTCACCTGAACCCCCTGCTACCAAACGAGCTGGCCTCTGGGTACGGCCTCCACACCCGAAACGCAGCTGAAACGCTGGCCAAAGAGATGGCCGAAACAACAGGGGGCGAATATCGTGGCCCGCTCTACGGCGACTACGGTGACAGCTGCCTCTGACTGTAGTGCGATTATAACGGGGGCGCTCGGCGAGTTGATGGTCGCGCATCAGCTTACCAAACGAGGCTGGACTGTCTGCATCCCTATGGTCGGCGGTAATTCGTCACACTTCGATCTGGTTGCAGCGAAGGGCGAGCAAGTTCACCGGATACAAGTGAAGGCCAGCAGCCGCTTGTGTGCCAATACAGGGGCGTATGTTTGGGGTGCGTCAAAGGGCAGCGGAGGGAAGACGCCCTACTCGCAATCTGACTTCGACTTCATCGTTCTCGTCTTCGTCACCAAGCCGATCCTCTACCTCGTGATGCCGGTTAAAGTTGTGGCACGAGTCGTGACGGTGAAGACGAAACCGAACGGCAAATACTGGCCGTTCCACGAGAAGTGGGATTTGTTGGAACGCCCAAGCGTACCGTAACCAATCGCTGCGTTATGTGTACCAGCTGTAACCCAGCCAGCATCGTAACCAACTGCTGCGTTATGTGTGCCTGTCGTAACCACACTTGAAGCGTAACCAATCGCTGCATTATGTGCGCCTGCTGTAACCGCACCAGCATCGTAACCAATTGCTGTATTATGTGTACCAGCTGTAACCTCGCAACGCATTGTTACCAATCGCCACATTGTAGTTACCAGTTGTAGCCGAAAAGAAAGCCCGCCAGCTTTTCAGCTGACGAGCCACAACAACGCTGCCGAAAGGATTCAACAACGAAAAAAGATAAGGACATAGCTCGGGAACTCCTGCAACAAAAAAGGCCAGCTGGTTTCCAGCTGCCCTGGGAACTCCCCAAACAAGAAAGGCCAGCTGGTTTCCCAGCTGACCTTTGCGTGACATAGTATCCTAGCTCCTATTTTGTATGCCGCCTCGACTCTCAACGAGGATGGGGGGTTACTCGACTTGCCGGTTGCAACCGCCTTACGTCTTCTTATCGTTCAGCCCCCTCGGCAATCTTCCATTACCAGCCTAATCTAGCTGGACGCTTTGCGAGCAGCTGATAGCTGCCTCGGTTTAGTGAGGCCGATGAGAAAAGAGTAAGCAGCCCTCTCTTTTGCTTTGGGCAGGCAGCTGTTTTCTCTCCAGTTCATACCTAAACTTTCCCACATTTCCTCCCGCTTCTTAATCATTTGCGCAACTCCAACTCAAGCCGGTTAAGGCTATGCTTGGCTCCCTCCATTGTGGTGTGAGTGCTGTGGCTCTTGCCTGTCACGTCATTGATGACGTTGCACTCTTGGTTGAACGCATCCTGCCGCCGCTCGATGTGTGCGAAGCGTGTCACGCGATACCTCTCGGCCAACGGTCTAATGTAGCTCATCGCAACACCTCCAATCTTTTGATATGCTCAAAAACTGTGCGTCAAAAGTTTCAGCCATTGAGGCCAAGACGCTTGGGTGAACTTCGATTCCCTTTTGGGAAGCCTCGGCAACGCGATCCATATTTTTCCCAAACGCCTCAAGCCGACGCCTTAACTCCTCGGCTCCCGCTTTAGTGCGCGGCCTCATCCAGCTGTGCTTCATCGCAACACCTCCATCTTAATCTTAATCAGCCCCGCATCTGTATGCGCCAGCTGCCTGAACGCTGCCCGAGACAAATCTATCTCGCGCCCCTTCACGAACGGCCCACGGTCGGTGATTGTGACAACCACAAACCTCGGCCCCAGCTTGCACCGAACCCGCGTCCCGAAGGGCAGCTTGCGGTGCGCAGCTGTCAGCTTGTCTGGGTCAAACAGCTCGCCGCTTGCGGTCGGCTTGCCCCGATACTTCTCGCCGTACCAGCTGGCGGTGACAAGCCCGTGCCTGTCACCGATCACCTTGCCGACAACGATCAGCGGGATGGCTGCGATTAACGCAACCATCACCGCCCATTCAATTATAAACAGCTGTTTCATTTTATTGTCTTTCCCTTTGACGGCAGCTCGCGCACTCGTCGCCGAACGTTTGCAATATGCTCGGCCTCCATCTGGTCGAGGAAGTCCTTCGACACTCGGCTGAACTTATGCGCTCGCACCACGTTGAGGGCTACCTCGGCCGTGCGCTTGCGGTTGATCGAGCTGTTCATCGTTTTGCCTCCCTTCCCGACCAGCCCAGCTGGGCCAACGCTTTGCGATACCGCTTGACCAGCGACACGTCTGCGAACTCGCCGCCTAACGTGTAGCCGTCGAGGTTGTCGAGTAGGTCAGCAATCTTCACAACAATCGCCGATAATGGCCCGTCGCTGATGTGTTGAATGTATGAGGCATACTCCCACCCCTCGCTGCGAGTCAGTCGAGCCACATCTTCGACCACCCATCCATCGAAGCCAGCTGAACGCAGATCGTCCACCGACCAAACGGTATCCTCGACAACATCGTGAAGGAGTGCCACTTGCTGCACCCCCTCCAAAAGCTGTGGCGATAGAGACATTGGGCGGGCAACTCGATAGACATTCAGAGCAACCCGCATCGGGTGAAGGATGAAAGGCTCTGTCTTTCCTTCCGCACTCTTCAAGCCGCTGCCTGTGAGTACGGTGAACGCTTCACGGTAACGCTTTTGCCCACGGTGTGCCTTCTCTGCTATCTCTAGAGCTAGTGCGCTGTTCATATGACAACGACCTCCGTTTGAGCTGCCTGCCCACGCGCTTCCGCGCTAACGTCAAACAGCACCTCGCCGCGTTCGTCCATAGCGTAGACCCAGCGAACCCGAGACATCATCTCACTCTCGCTGGTCTGAACGTCGGCTGATCCGCCTTCGCCATCGCTACCAAGCACCACGCCACGCCCAGCTAGGGGCTGGTCGTTGAGTCCTTTGATGCGGAAGAAATGCGTTGGCCCTTTCAGCATCCCTTCGTCATCGACAAACACCACGTCACCGTTCTCGAGATAGCCGCCGGTCGTGAACACGTTGCACCCGAGCCGCCGCTGGATTTCTTTGTAGTCATCCATCGGCACGGTGATTGGTTGAACCTCGGCTTTATATGGGTCAATCAAATACCCCCTTGTGGGGGCATCTGATTTGCTATCGCTGGGCTGACTCATAGCGCCACCTCCGAACGACCGTTGGTGAGCGCCAAGCTGGCTTGGACAGCTGTCCGCTGCTTCCGCTCGAAGCGACGGTTCAACCCCAAGCTGCGCTTGACGGTGTACTCGAGCGTGCCGCGCTTGGTGCGCATAGCATCCAGCTGGCCAATGGTCAGCCCCATCCGGCGAAGTGTCGCCGGTACGTCGATCACCACTTTGTTAGGGTGGCTGTCCGACTTTGCGAACACCGCACGAGGGTCAGCTTTCGCGGTTGCGTGCTTCCTCGCTTCCGACCGAGAAACAACAGCTACCCGAGGGGCGGCTGGCTTTGGGTCGGCGATCCTCTTCGCCACCGCAACCGGCGGCGAAGCCTTGCTCCCCAGCTGCGCCTTTGCAGCTGGCCTTGGCCGCTTGCCGAACTTGTCGGTAGCGGTGTGAACTACGACCGCACCATCCACGAGGGCTACTGCCTCGTAGAGATCGGTCAACTTGGCCACGTCCACCGTGACCCCTGCGTATATGCGTGTTTGCATATTCATATTTTTCATAATCATATCCTTTCTTTTTCGCTGCTGTTAGTTGCGGCCGAACTTGGCCCCAAAATTCTCATCCGGTTTCGCGCCAGCTGCCATCTTGAGGGCCGCTGACATCGCGATTCCATCGACGTACCGCGTAGTGAACGCCAGCGCTTTCAGCAACTCATCCACCTCGCCGCCCGCTTGGAGCTTTGACGTAAACAATTCCTGCCAGTTGTCGTAGGCATCCTCGTCGTCAGCCGCTGGCACTTCCTTCGCCGCCTCAAGCGCCACCTTGGCGGTGACTTGCGTTACGGTTGCGAGCAGCTCCGGCACTTGCTTGAGTACCAGCGCAGCTGCCATAGCGAGCGGCGTCTTGTCGCCGTCTGCGAACAACTCGTCCTCGTTCTCGATTGCGGTTTCGTATGCCGCCTGTCTCATCTTTTCGATATTCATATCAGTTAAAAATAATGTTCATCAGTTCTTCGCCGAAGCAGTAAAGCATCAGCCCCATCAAAAGGATAACAGCTGCGCCAGCTGCATCGGCCAGCAGGGTGACGAGCTTCATAGCTCGCCCTCCGCTATCACCTCGCTCTGGCCTGCACCTTTCCACGGGATGCGGTTCACGGTGAACAGGTCTTTGCCGTCAACGTGCCGAAGCTCGACACGGATGGCCCCTTTGTAGCTGGCAGCTATCGTTGCCAGCCCCGTTGTCTTGTGGCCACGCGCCGTCGGCGTGGTCTTGCGCCCGCTTTGCGGGATTGTTGCGTAATAGTGACTCATCGTTTTTCCTTTCGTTGTTGTTGTTGTTGGCATTGCTGCCGTTGCTATCTATTCAAGATCGGTCGCCGTTTTTTTAGCCTGCTCGTAAAGTTTTTTTTCAATAGCCCCCTCCCTCATCCACTCGCCCCGCATATTGCCCTCGCGAATGGACACGACCGGCGCAGAGTTGGGGAATAGTAGGGAGTGACGGGCCAACCTGTCTTCCAGCTGCTCGCGGGAGGCTGCCTTTGTGCCGTACTCCCCGCCGTTGGCCTTGGTGATGATGAAATGTTTCATCGGCCACCCTCCAGAATCTCGGTGCGGCGCTCGTCATCCTCCAGCTGGCGAACGTGATCGCGCAGCTCGCCGGTCATCATCGCGTTGCGGAACCCGTCGAACCGGCCAGCTGCTTTGCCGCCGTCGATGGCCTCGAACGCGCCAATCGCTTTGAGCGCGTCTTGTATTGCCTTTTTCATTGGTCTTGCTTTGTTCATCGGCCACCCCCGTCCATCAGCTCATCGGCCAGCTGGAAAATCCAGTTGGCCAGCGTGACCGGCGACTTCACCCGCTCGATCTTTTCGATCCAGTCGGTCAGCTCTGCCCAAGCGTTGAGCGCAGCTGCGTTGTTGTTTTTGTCAGCCATCTCGGCCAACAGCCCTTGGATGTTCTTCAGTAGTTTCATCGCTTACCTATTCAAGTTTTGCGCCTGCTTTTTTAGCTCGGCTTTAATTTTTCCACGGTCACGCGCTGCCTCGCCCGCGCCCTTGCTCTGTTTGTGAACGCGCTGGCCGGTGTTCCACCCGACCAACGCCCGCACACCTTTTTTATTTTCAGCTGGCATATCTGAAGGGGCATCCGATCACCTTTCCCATCGTGATCGTTTCATCGTGCCGCATCACCTCATCGTAAACGCTGGCGTCGGTGCTGTCGTTCGCATCGTCGCGGCACTTGGCGACGTACACCCTCGGCGGGTCGCAGTTCAGATCGTGAATCTGCACCCAGCTTTTTTTGTTGTCGGTTGTTAGTTTCATTTTTTTTGTCGCGCACTCGCGCCATCAGCTGGCCAGCTGCGAACCAGCCAGCTGAAGGCGGGAGGCTGGCTAAATCGCCAGCCTTACCCAATCGGCCACCATCCTATCGGCCAGTTTTTCCTGCTCTCGGGTTGGCTCGGCCCGCCGGTTGACGGCGTGGCGGGATGTCCGCCGTCGCCGTGTTTGTTTGTTGCGCTTGATGCGCGGTCGATTATTCACAGTGCACCCCCCGCCGTTTGCAGGCCGTTGTCCTCGGCTTGTTTGTTGTAAATTTCGCGGACAAACTCCATCGAGCTTGCGGCTGTCCTGTACCGGCTCGCATCGTGGTTCACGCCGCGCAAGTAGATTGCGTCAGCTGGCAGAGCGGCGGCGGGTAGGTCGATTGGCACACCGTAACCGCTATGCAATGAATGACCGTCGGTCGCGGGGTCAATCTCCATCAGCGCGAAGAAAACACGCCGTAACATAGACGGGTGACCAAGCGCAAAGGCAATATCGTCGATGCTGACAACCTCGCCCGCTGTTTTAACTTTCACCATCGGCGCGGTTACAAAATCGCCCTCGCTTGTCCGCGTTGGCTCCACCGCGTAGATTTCGCAGCTGTTCCCCGCGCTCTCTATTTGATCGACAAGCGCCGTGATCGCCGCGCCTCGGTTTATCAATCGGTCGCTTTTGATTCCCGCGCTTGCGGAAACGTTCACAATCAATTTGATAATTGGCTTTTCCCCAAGCTGTTCGCCGTTGTCCACCATATGACAAACCTCGCCAGCAACGTACAAAGGCACGTCAGGGTAAGCGCCGCCAACCGCGTGAGCTACTGCTTCGCCAGCCGCCAGCGCCGCCGCCCCGCTGTCGAAAATTTCGGTCAATTGTGCTGCGACCTTTTCGCGACCTTCAACCCAGCCCGCCGCGACTAATTTTCGACAAGCTGGCCAGCTTATAGTGCCGTGCCAACCGTCTTTTTTGCACCGCGTTTGGCTCGACCTATAGCTACCCCAGTTTTTCGACTGGTCGCCGTTGCCCATTTCCACCGCATCGGCGAGGCTGTCGATCTCGGGCAAGTTTACCTTTTTGACCTTTGGCATTGCCTCGGCGATTGCTTCGCGGTCAATTATTGTTGTTTGTGGCAAGTTCATTGTGTTTTTCCCTTTCGGTTTATTTGTTGCGGTTTACGCGTTGGCTTTGATATCAGCCTCAACTTTACTAATGGCCGCGCTGTCCAAGTTTTTCCAAAGCGCGGCCTCCTCGGCATCGGCGCGGGTTTCCCCAATGGCCAGCAGCTTGGCCAGCTTGAGCGTGGCCCGCATCGAAACCGTATGGCGTATTTTAAGGCGCTTGACGGCCGCCCTAACGGCTTGCACACGCTCGGCCGCTGCTTTGCCGGTTGAGTAGGTTGCGGCCAAGTTACGCTCAAGTTTTTCGTCGTACCCAACCGGCACAAATAGAAACCTATCGACAAGCGCGGAGTCTTGCTGCTGGCGGGCGTTGTATTCCCGCGAAGCGCCGCCCAAAGCTGTATTGCCAGCGCCCAAGCACACGAAGTCTTTATGTGCTTCAAATATGCCGTTCGGGAAGTCACAGCGGCGGTTGGCAAGCGCGGCATTCAACCGTGTTAGCACGTTCGGGTTGCTGGCATCCATTTCATCGAACAGAAACAACCCGCCCCGAGTAAACGCTTTGAAAAAGGGCGTCTCGTGATATGTGCCGCCGCCATCGACAAAACCTTGGAAATGGTGTTCCGCGCTGATTTTACTGGTGAAGTAAAAATTCAAGTCAATGGCCTCGGCGAGCTGTTTGCCAAGTTCAGTTTTGCCCGTGCCAGCTGGCCCGAAACAATAAACGTCCTCACCAGCCGCCAGAATGTTAACCAAGCGCGGGAAGATGTAGTGAGTTGGCGCGGTTATCTTTTTGGTAACAGCGCCGCGAATAACAATCTTCACCTCGGGCAAGCTGTCAGGGATGCGCTCTTCACAAATGCGCTTGGCAATTGCCTCGCAATCCTCCCGTGTGACGCTGTTCAATATAGAGTCAACCAAGTCAGCTTTGCTCACGTTGCCGCCAGCTGGCGCGGTTGGCTTGGTTGGCGCGGTTGGCTTGGTGATAACCGGCGCGGGCTTGGGGTCAGCCTTGGGCGTCTCGCCGCCTACTTTTGGCAGCTGCCAGCCGTCGAGCGGGAAACAGCGTTGCGAGGCAACTTGCCGCGTGTCCGCTATAGTATAGCCGGACAGCTGGCCGTTTGCCCAAGCGGGGAACACCGCCGCCCATTCTGGCGAGCTGATTATCAGCTGGCCGGTTTTGTTGAGCTGTCGTACATACTTGCGAAGCGCCGATTGACTGGCGGATTGAATTTCGCTGTTTGTCATTGTCTTCATTGTTTTGATCCTTCCTGTTTTGTTGTTTTTGTTTGTGGCATTGTTTGAATGCCGTTCGTCTATCTATTCAACAAACAGCTGGCAGTATTTAGGAAAAGCTGGCAAAAGGTTTGCCGGTATGGCGAAACGAATAGACCAAGCTCAATTTGAATTAGCGCAAAAAATGCGGGCAGCTGGCGAAAGCTGGCCAGCAATTGCGAAAGCAACAAAGGCCAGCGAAAGGGCTTTGCGTTATAATGCGGCCCGCAATGGCTGGCAGGCCAAAGGCAGCAAAAAAGCGCAATTGCCAGCTGGCAAAGCAATTGCCAAAAGCGGCAACGCCATTGCCGCAATTGGCGAGCGGTCTATTGTAGAGTTGGCGGAGTTGGTCAAAAATAGGTTGGCAGTAGATATAGAGGCGAGCGTCTCGGCCTTGGCCAGCTGGCAACCGGACAGCCTCGAGCTTGGCCAGCTGGAAAAGCGGGAACGGGTTGCGGACAGCGTCCAAAAGCGAGCGGCGTCGCTGTTTGATATAGGGCAGAGCGAGCAAGCTGTTGTGAATATCGCCGTTTTGTCGCAGCTGCCAGAATCCATAAACACCTAACCCGCAGCAGTTTACGTCGCCAGCTGTCAATTGTTTGTTGTGAACCCTCGACGTGGCAAGCGCGGCGCGGTTGTGTGATAGGCGGGGCCAGCTGGCGGGCTGACTCGGCGGGCAGCTGGCGAGCCGCAGAATCGAACCCCACCCCCCCCCTTTGCGCCCCCCTATTATATATATTACCACCCCACACAATTTTTTGGTCATTTCCCATTTCTGGCAAAACGAACGCACACGGAGTGAAACAGGTTCCCGATGTTCCCGATGTTCCCTCCACCTTCCTTCCCTACGCTTACCTACATACATACTACTGGGTGTGGGGTGTACTCGGGGAGACTATAGTGTACTCGAGGAGACTTTAGTGTACTCGGGGAGACTATTGGGGTGTACTCCGGTGGACTATGTAGGTTGCTGGGCCGTGGATGCCCCTCTAAACAGGTTTTACTTCTCGCCGCCGTGGTGACACCATCTGCACCCGAAATGAGCGGTGAGGCCACACCAGAGGCTATTATGGCCTACTGTACGAAGTGCAACGTGAAGCGGGTGATAGTTGAGCCGGAGCCGGTGGAACTTGGCAACAAGAAGCACGCTGTTCGTGGTGTGTGTGGCGAGTGTGGTTGTAAGCTGTTTAGGATGGGCGGGTCTGATTGTTTGGACAGACCTAAAGGCTACTACGTTGCTCGCGCTAGAGAGCGGCGACTTGAGGCTAGGAAAGCGAAGTTGCTTGACGGGGTTCCTCTAATCCGTGCAGCCTACTGGAGTGATGAACTTGACAAGAAGGAAGGCGTTGCGGAGTGAGCCAGAAACCTTTTTGCCAGAGTTCCGACGGTATAAGCACTACCCTATTGGCCACGACGAGGAGGAGGCAATCAAGCAGGCTGAAGTCTGTTTGGACGCGCTTTCTGATAAGATGATAGAGGTGGGTGATGTGGGTGGAGCCACCATAGTGGGTCACAGCTATGACGTGATACGGCGGATGCGTTTAACGCTTGCTACGATGGGGGCGACTAGGACTACAATGGGTTATAATTAGGGGATTTCCACTCGTCTCCCGAGTTATCGTCATCCTCGTCATCCTCTTCATCCTCATCGTCCTCGGCTTCTATGCCCAGCATTTCCAGAGTTATCTCCATCTTATTCACTTCGAGAGCGCCGATGATGTCTAGGAAGTCCAGATCGGCCTCCTCACGGAAGCGGTCGATAACGGCGGCTATCTCTACGGACAGCTGATCTGCTGCTTCGTTTGCCATTAGTCGGTGAGCGGTTTTCGCAGCCACTTGCGCTTTAGCTGATTGATGTCCCGTATTGGGATGGGGTGGCCAAACTTTCTGGCATTAGTGAGGATGCTTGGAGATGGTGACATTGGGCGATACAGCCCTTGGCGAAGCATAGCAATGTCTGAAGCCGAAACGCCGCCAGTCTTCATTGAGCGGGTGATCTCGCTGTCGGTCAACCCGCCAGCTCTGGCAGCTTTGATCTGCCGGTAGGCGTGCTGAAAGATTTTGTAGCGGGACTCGTTGGCGTCATCGTAGGCGGCGAGCATATCCTCGTTGCTGACGTTACTTGCTCTGCTGCCAGAAACGCTGTTGAACAGGCTGTTCGCGCTTGTGATGCGGCGAGAGGTGTTCTTCGAGCTTTTCATCAGCGACTCTTGGTAGTCTAACGTCCGAACTTTGAAGCCGGTGAACTCTGCTGTCAGCTCGTCCGCGAGCGATGGCTTCTGTCCCGAGCGCAACGTCTCACCAAAGTAAGCTGGAATCCATTTGTTGATTGCGCGATCAACTGTGCCGGGTGTGAAAGCTCTGGCGATGTGTGATATACCGTCTATCACTTTATCTTCAGCCGAAGCCTCGTGGTTGAAAACTTCCGTACCGTAGATCGTCTCGTTGCGTGTAAGGTCGATGGCTGCCTGCGCGATAATCGTTTCAGATGTGAATGGGGCAAGCATCGCTACCGATCTGGAAATGATATTGTCCACTAAACCGCTGGTATCGTCGGCCCCGCTAATCCCGAGCAGCGCCAACGTCTGGTCGGTGGTGGTGGCGTAGGGGTTGTTGAACGAGAGGTTGATGTATTGGATTTGTTTTTCCTCGTCGCGCCAGAAGATGAACTGTCCATCTTTCTCGTAATCGGCCATAAGGCTTCTCACGTTCTCCTCCTCCTCGTCGCTAATGCCGGACAGAGCTTTGAACAACTCTTGCATAACGTAACCCATCCCGATGGTAGCTGCGAGGTGTCCGCCTATCCTTTTGGCGGCATACTTCTTGTGGGCGAGCGTTGGCCCGCTCATCTCTTGTGCAGCGTATTTGACGTTCATCACCTGTGTCCGCACAGCCTCGTAGAAGAAGCTCATAAACGGCCCGACAAACGGCTGCATCCGTAGCTTCTGGATCGCTGGCGGAATCTCCGAGTATGTTGGTATGCCGCCGCGTGTGCGTTCGGCAGCTTCAGCTTCCAGCTCGGCTTCGGATGCGTCTGGACGGATGGGGCGCAAAGCCTCTTTTTCCATCTCAAAATTCATAATCTTACCCAGCTCGTCAGAGGCTCGGTAAATGCGGGCCAACGCTTGAAAGCCTTTCTTCGCCTTCTTCCACGCCAGCAGCGATGCGCCAAGTCCTTTGTCCATCAACTCGGTGGCGTCCACGGCTTCGTCGAGGAACTGTTGCTGATCCTTCATCACCCGCTGCAACTCTGCCGTGGTTACTTCTTCTCCGACCAGCCCGAGGCGGGTCATCTTGTTGAAGTACATCTGCGACTCGCGGTTGTTACCAGCTGCATCAGCGTAGATTGCATTAAACGCTTTTAATGCTTTGCGGTATGCGAACGGGTTGTGGCCGTTAAGCAATGAGAAGTATGGCTGGCCAAACAAGTTTCTGACGTGCGTCATCACACTCATCACCGTCTTCGCTGTCTTCGAGAGGACGTTGGCTTTTGCGAGAAATCTCCACCACCCTTTATCGCTTAAACTGCTTGCACGCTCGAAGCTCTCGAGTATCTCGTTAACATTTGCCGTTGTGTAAAGACCAGAGAGTGGGCTGTACGAGCCACGGGAGGCATCCTCCTCGCCTTCAGCAATCTTTACCCCAGCAACACGGCCTGTGATTTGCTTGTTCGCGCCTGCGGCATTTCTTCCTGCGTCATCACCTTTCTCAAAGAATATCTGCCCCATCCCAATCTTTTTCAGCTCGGTAAGGAAGCGGTGGTTGCCTGCGAAGTTGGCGAGTCGGCTGACGGAGCGGGTGTAGTTCATCAGCGGGTCTTTGTACTCGCCGAGTAGTGCGCGTATCTCTGGCGCAATATCTTTGCGCTTCATAAACAGCGACAAGTCTTTCTCACCAAGCCGCCCGCCATAGATTGTGTCGGCTGCACCCCTCTCGTTGTAGGTGAGAAGCATCTCGTCCACCAAGTTTTTAGCTCGCAGCTGTGCCCTAGCTGGGGCAATCCCGTCAGCTCTAAAGCGTTTCTCCAGAAAGTTGATTGCTTTGTTCTTCACCTCGTCATCAACGGTGTAGTCCGCCTCGTCAAAGATGCGGTAGCTGCGTGCCAGATAAGTGCCGAGGTTGCCTTCAACCTTTGCCTTCAGATCGCCGGTGATCCAGCCTTTGCTAATGAGATGCCGCGACAGGCCGTCGATCTGGTTTCGCATTCTGTCCACCGCATCGCGAACGTCTGGCGTCAGTTCTGCCAGAGATGCAGCGTCACCGTTGAGGGCGCTGTTGATTGTGGCGACATCCTTCTCGGTTGCCTTCCCCAGCTCATTCTTTATCGCCAGCTTGAGGTTGCGGTTCTCGGCACGGACAACCCCCATCACGCTGTTGATGTAGGCGTCCTTGTCGATCTTCGGCTGGAACAGGTTCAGCTGCTTGTCGGCGTTCATAGCCGACGGCATCTTCAATCCGCCAGAGCTGTCGAAGAAACGGAAGACCCGCTTCTTGATGTCAGCCATACCGTCTAATATCTTTGAAGCGAACCCCGCATCTTCCGCGAGGTGCGGGTCAGCTGCGAAGGCTACTAGGCCGGTGGTGGGGTCAAAGCGTTTTTCAAGTGGAATAACTTCACCAGAACTGTCCTTCTCAATAGCCTTTGCGGACTTTGCTTGGTTTGGTTTGAATGTGACATATATGTCATCCATTGGGCCACCATCGTAAGTGTTCTGTATTATGGCCCCGTCGTGTCCTTCACGTTTGGCTCGTGTAAGAAGGTCGAAGTACGATTCCTCTCTGTATGATTTCCCTTCTTGGTCAGAGACAAGTGGGTTCTCTATTTTTAGAAAAGTATCAAGAACTGAAAACCGTGCTGCATAATTGTCATCAACCTCCTCTAGCGCGGCAACCTTCTTTCCAAAGCCTTTTGCCAGCGTTTGCAGCTCCAAGGCTGCGGAGGCATTTGCTTTGACTTTTTCCTTTGCCGCCTCTGGGGTTGTAGTAGCCTTTAGCGCGAAGCGAATCAATTCGTTCGCCGCCGCTTGGCCAGACAGTAAGTCTTCTGCAATATCGTCAACCGCATTGTGAGCTGCGCTCATTGCTGTCTGGAGGTCTGTAACAAACTCTTCTGGGCCTCTCCCCGAAATCGCTTTATGTGTGTAACTATCAGAGTCTATAAGCCCCTCCGAGTAGTGAGAGATAAGCGCCATATCCCAAGATGCTAATTTGTTTTCCAGTGCGCCGTTAAGACCTGTTATTGCATCAACCTTTTCAGCCAACTCAAGCACGTCTTGATATGCACGGTAGTTTATCTCGTCTGCCTCGTCTTTCTTGAGGGTTGCGCGGGCATATGCTTGAGAAGTTTTGCCCTTGCTGAAAAAGTATCCCAGACTTGCCGATGGCGCTCCCGTGTTTGAGCCAAGCCTCTCTGGGTCAAATGAGCCTCCCTCCAACTCCCCGCTACGAAGCCCGTGGCTGGCTCTTATGGTGTAGCCAGACTCCTTCGCATACCTCTCAACAAGAAGCTCTAGGTTGCGGGTTTCGCCGCCTTTAACCAACTTGTTGTAAAGTCTAGCTATTGCTCCCCTCTTTTCGTTCGGATCAGCTGCAAACGCCACACCGGCATCGAAGGCATCGTCCATCTCGGCGTTGCGAACGAACACCGTGTTGCCGATGCTCACCGCTTCTGTCCCCCTAGTGACACGCATCGCGGGGTTGGCGCGGTTGTAAAAGTAGCTGTGACGTTCTGGATCAAACCCGACCTGTGTCCACTCTGCGCCGGTCACGTCTGGGATGACGGTTGTGGAAGCTACTGCGCCTCTGACTCGTGCGAAGGAGGACTTGTTGCCCTTCTTGCCTTCAACCCCTGTGGCTATTCTGATCTTATTTTTGTCTGGCCCCTCGACAAACTCAACCTTGCCAAGCTCTCCGAAGCCGGTTAGGTGAACAAACGAATCGTATCCAAGTACCTCGCCTTTGGCTTTTGGGTGGAAGGTGACAACGTATTCACCCTTCTTCAGAAAGGCTGGTATATCAATCCGAACATCAATTACCTCGCCGTCGATTGCCTGCCCGCTGTCCTGCCTTTTGAAGAATGCTTTTGCCTTCTTCGCTTTGTCCTTTGTTAATGCACTTAAAATTTGTTCACGCGATAACAGCGTCTCCATTGTCGGCTGCGGGTAATCTTTTGCGATAGCCTTAAACTCGTCTATAGCTGCGTTCAGCTCGTTCCAGTCGGCGCGTGTTTGTTTGCTTGCTTGGTATTTGTTCTGTGCCTCGACCAGTCCAGCGACTCGATCCTCCCGAATGTTTGGATCGGCAGCCGAAGCAATCTTGACGGCAGCTATAAAGTGTTGAGGGTTTTGGGCTGACTCAATTAGAACAGCAAACAGCTCGGGATTGGTGTCAGCCGCTTTGCGCAGCTTTGTCACCATCTCGTTCTTAATCTGTGACACTCTGCTTTCAGTTACGCCAAGCTGACTGGCAAACACTCGGTTACTGGTGTTTGAGAGGAACACTTGCACCGCCATCGCTTCTTGCGACGTGAAGCCAATCTCGTCGCTATAAGACATTATGGTCTGGTACATACTCTCACCAGCTGGAGTGAATGTAGCAGGCTCAATCCCCTCGTCTTTCAGCGTGTCTGCCGACGTGAACGTAATGCCCTTGCCACGCCTCTCTGTACCGTACTTCGCTTTCCAAAGATTGTTCGCTTTGCGCTTTGCTATAGTTTTAAGGTAGCTAGTAATGTTGGTAGCACCTTTTGCCCTTAAATCCTCACCGCTCTTTGTTTCAGATCGGTAGACTTTACGCCAAGCGTCATATGTTTCATCGGCAACTGTGGCTCCGTGGTTCTCGCCTCTTGCTTCATTGAGCCACGGATATTCACCTCGCGAAAGGTTGAGAACAATTGTTTGTACTAGCTTGTGGACTTCCTCTTCGTCCGTCGCTTTCTTCCCTATCAGTTTTTTGCGTTCAGCCCTTTCTTCTTTAAGGCGCTGTTTTGCTTCGGCGGTGGTAGCCTCCTTCGACTCAAGCCGGTAGGTTCGTTCTAGGAAAGATTCAACATTCGCAACGTGCGCTTGCAGCGGGCCAGACAGACCCATACGGCTGAACATACGGCTGAAGATGTCCAGCAGTTTGCGTATTGGTTTCCCTCGGTACGACTCCTCTGTGATCGTCTTCGTGTGGCGCTTCTGGATTAGCTGGCGAACAAACTCCTGCGCCATATGGACGCCATCAATGAAATCGTTTCCGTACAGAACTCGTGCAGCTGCCCTCTCGTCAGCTGTCATATTGTTGTAGATGTCGTTGTATTTGCTCTCGATAAACGAGCGCACATCAACTGCCGGACTCAACTGTCCGCTGGTAATGAGGCGGGCGTATTCTGCGCGTAACGCTTGACCATCCAGATTGTGAATCAGCTCCTCCTCGAGCGCCTTCTCTAGCGAGAACTTCTTGTTGCTCGTGCTGGACATCAGCTTCTCGATGTCCACGAGGATCGCGTCCGTCACACCAGAGCGTGCGATACTTGCCACACCGGCCCCTGCGGCCAACTTGGTCAGTTGGATTTCCGACAGATTGAGAAGTGTGCCAAACCGTTTTGAAATCTTTACAAGCGCAGCTTCAACTTGTTTCAGCAGCGCAGGCTCCATCTGTTGGGCAGTTATGGAGGGACGTGCTGCGCTTGCCACACCGCTGACACCGCTCGAGCGATTGACCACCTTAATCTCGGTGTCGCCAATCTTCAGCGTTGTGACTGGCTCCGGCTCTGGTTCGGTCGGCGCTGGTTCGACAGCAACATCCTCGAACGTGCTTTGCATCGAAGCGAGATCAGCCTGTGTGGCAGGAGTGGCCCGCTCTGTTCCAAGCAGATCGGCAATCTGATTGTCAATCTGCACAACTGACTGGACAAAATTATCCTGCTGCTGCGGGTCTTTGACACCGTAGCTGTCGGCTACCAGATTCGCCTTCCTCTCCAGCAGGCGGTTAAGGACGGTGCGGTCGGTGGGGGTTAGGCTTGTTCCTTCCAGCTGTTCCTCTGCCAGCTGGCCGAGTTGCTGCGAGTTTTTGGGGCTGCGAGTGTCTGTCCCGCGCAAAGCAGGCGGAACACCGGCTTCGTCCTCGGCGGCAGTTCTTTCCGTGTCCGCCTCTCGCTCCAAACCTAGACGCATCTCGGTGTCGGACGCGATGCTGTCGGCTGCTATCTTCGCAGAGATCAGTTCGGCCTCGAACTGTGCGCGATCTCTTTCCTCTTTTATTTCAGCTGCTCGGGCTTCCGCCTCGTCTTGAATCTTACGGCTTTCGCCCAGCTCCGAGAAAGGCGTCTTTGCGGATTGCCGGCGTATCTGTTCAGATTTGTTGAGGAACTCACGAATGCCAGCACCCTCTGGGGCATAGCGCAGCTCGTTCACCATCTCCTGCGTGATGTTCAGACCGCTGTACTTTAAGTCTTCAACCGTGATGCCCAGTTTCTCGGCAACAAATTGCTTGTCTTCGTCGCTAATAACTTCCGGCGTTGTGGCCAGCTCGGCTTCAGCTGTGCGCTGTTTAGCCAAGTCCAGCTGGCTCTGGTACAGATCGTCCAGCTTGCCTAGCTCTGTCAGCTTTCTGGTAAATTCTTTGTAACGCTTAATCCGTGCCTGCGTTTTCTTTGGTACAGCTTTGAGCGCCATCTCCCGAGCCGCATCGCGGGCTTGTTCTTCAGACTCAAAAGCGCCAACCACCTCGCCTTTGCGAAGAACAGCCCACTCTTCAAATTCTGGGTGCTTCTCAATCTCAAACTGCGACAACTCATTGTACGCCTCCTGCTCCTCAATAAAGCGATCCACCGTTGCTTGGTCGGCGTGCCGCAGGCCGGACGGAACTGTCGTGTCCTCTGGCCCAACGGAATCCTCGTAGCGATTCCACCAGAGGGGGAGTGTACCTTTTTCCTGCGCTTCTTTGACAATCTTCTCTCGTGCGCTCTCGGGGAATACGGGCTTGGTTTCGCCCTCGTCTGGGAGTCCGTCTACTCTTACTGGCTCCAAGGTTCCAACACCCTCTTCTCCGTCTGGCAACACCAGAGAGGCTGCATCTCTTGCGTCCAGCTTTTCAGCTGTAGCTGGAGCGACAGATCGTATCGTCTCTCGACGTGCAGCTTCGCGTGCGGCAGCTGTCACGTCATCGTGCGTGTCCAGCTTTTGAACCATACCCATACCACCGCCCAAGCCAGCCCCAACAACCCAAGACTTCCACGCTTCCTGACCCGCCTGTTCAAGTGTCACGGTCGGGTCGAAGGAGTTTCTCGCAATAAAGTATTCGCCAATAAAGTTGGCCGGAGCTTCCTCAATCGTTCCCTCTATGAGCGCACCTTTTGTGGCCGCTTTGAGTTTTAGGCCGAGCTTGCCGGAGAGTGTCTTGACGCCATCACGGAATCCAGCTGAACGCACCGATGTGCGAAGCGCCTCGATATTGGTGGCCCCTGTTTTTTTGGCCAGCATCCCGCCAGCCTTTGTCAGCAGCATATCAACTGATGCCTGACCTAAAGCCGGAATCATTGCCGACTGCGCAGCCTCCTCGGTGGACAGCCCTTGCTCTTCATAGGCGCTTCTTGCCCGATGATAGGTTGCTCCAAACGACTGAAGGCCGACTGTTGGGATAGCTGCGCCAACCCCAAGCGGGCCGGTGGCAACAATCGGAAGCAAGCTGGCTGCACCAGAACCGAACGCCACGCCCCAGCTTTCTGGGTCAGCGCCACGGTCGAACTTGGCACTTGTCAAGTCGGCGGCGATCTCGCCAGTTTCCAGAACAGCTGATCCCATCTTCGCTGACTGGTCTGCCAGACCAGCCAAGATGTCCGCTGTGCCGTCGCGCATCGACTTGGCTGTTTCTGGGGCAAACAGCTTCATCCCCAGCTGTAACGGGGATAAATCTGACAGCGACACATCGCCAACTATCGGCCTGTGGTATGCCTCACCAGCGCCGTACATAAACGTGCCGATGTTGTAGATGCCACTTACAAAACCCTTGCCAAAGTTTTCACCAAAACCAGCTTCGCTCTCTGGTTCAGCTGGTAGGAGAGTGGGCGGTGGAGGCTGTTCGGAGAGTTGTAGCTCCCACGGTTTGGCAGAAGGGGTGGTACTTGACGCGGTGGCTCCGCCCGATTGTTTCAGTTCCCACGGTTTTGGCATCAGTTAAGTCTTTTCCAGTTGGCCTGTGTCTCGTATCCACCACCCATATAAATCCAGACCACGCCGTCCACCACTTGCTGTATGCCGGGGTAGATCGCTTTCTGAACAACTTCTCCATTGGCTTGAGGAACATCCACAAGAGCCTCTGGAGGGTAAAGGCGGCGCAGCTCCGCTGTTGCCTCCTCCTCGGTAAGTCCGCTTGTTGACTCGTCCATTAGATCAACCTTCTTTTTACGCATCTCAACCTCGAGCCTTTTATATGCCGTCAAAGCATCGTTTGCGGTTTTGTAGCTTGCCGCTCTCTGCTTTATTTCGGGGTCAGTTTTGTAAA
>Ga0255047_10000769_pt1 | contig 25791 bp, 30 predicted proteins | sample JV7_2_1_MG_FD_183640 | JGI IMG/M metagenome (GOLD analysis project Ga0255047, IMG submission 183640) | Seawater microbial communities from Jervis Inlet, British Columbia, Canada - JV7_2_1 | ecosystem: Environmental > Aquatic > Marine > Inlet | place: Canada: British Columbia | collected 2016-10-06 | reverse complement strand
TTGTCCCTATACCTGATGGTGGAACTACACTTATAACGATGCAGAAAGGAGGATTGAAAATTTGTCCCTATACCTGATGGTGGAACTACACTTATAACGATGCAGAAAGGAGGATTGAAAATTTGTCCCTATACCTGATGGTGGAACTACACTTATAACGATGCAGAAAGGAGGATTGAAAAATGGATAGGGAGCAGGTAGCGGATAGAAGTGACGGCATACAGCCAGGCTACACTTGGGAGGGCATTATCTTGCACATAGTCACAATGGGCGCTATGCAATGCCCAAAGTGCGCCGGACGAGTTAGACTTGAAAACATACCTGGCGGCATGTCTTGGGGGGGCATTTCTAATGCCTTGAGCATAATACGGTGTTTGAATTGCGGATTGATTGTTATGGAGCCGGTTCCGCAAACGGCACTGGGAAAAGCTAGAAAAAAAACGGCTTCCAGTCTGCCATTTTGCAAGTGCGGCTGTGGGTTTAGGGTGATAACCTACCGCAATAAATTTCATTCAAGAGCGTGTGGTCAGGAATGGAGACGCTTGAACGGCGTAACGCTTGGCAGTAGTAAATCCGGGAGGAAAGCAGGAGCAGCAAGCATCGCCAAGGTTGGACGATATGGAGAAAGAAGGGGGTCACTTAAATGATGTCACATACACAGATGATATTGGTTTTCTTGGAAATGGATCTTGACAGGGAGGCCAAACTATATAAGGACTCTCGGAGCAAAGAACACATATCCATCGCTAAGGGACTAACGTTAGCAAAGAAGATTGTTGAGGCATTACAGGAGAACGAGAAAGAGAAAGAGAAGACGCCGCAACAGATCGAAATGATGAAGCACTACATTAAGGAATGGGAGGCGAAGCAATGACCTATGACCAGTATCTACATCAAGAGACAGAAAAGCATTACAAAGCCATAGGGCTAGACACAGATGAGCCGATACCGGAGTGCGGTTACTGCGGAGCCGAAGACTATACTGAGTTTGGCCCATGCGAGGAATGCGGTATGGCAAACCAAATGTACACGCATGAGTAGGGTAAAAATGGTCACTGGCTGGACTTTACCTGTAGGTGCATACCAATAGTAGTGCTACAAGTAAAGTCATGTTTATGGCTACATGCCTTTTTCTCTTTATGTGCATAGGGCGTATGGCAAGTTCAAAATGCCCCGCCAAGAGAGTATCTTTTTTACAACAGTGGAGGTAACGACATGATTACACCAGAACACCAGCGACAGATTGACCTGGATATAAAGCGGTTCAGGCTAGACAAGGCGATAAAAGGGGCGATCAATATGATCATCATTGCAAACATATTCGGGGCGGTGCTGACCCTGATTTGGATGGTTTCAAAGGGTTGGGATATGAAAGCATTTTGGTGAATCTAAGGGCTACTCCAAGCAGATATCCCGATCAGGCATGAGTTTTTGGGCTTGATACGCTTTTTTTTATTTATGTATCAAAAAGTGGCGTTTTTCGTATCGACTCAAAACGAGAAAAGCTAATATTATCAAGCACTTACGCAAGGTAAATACAGAAATCCGAATAATTTTTTCATTTTCGTATCTCGCGTACATAAGGAGATTTCCTTTTATAAACGTAGAGTTACGACAAAAAAACCCAAAAAAGATACGGATACAGAAAATAAAACGGCTCAAGGGGCAGGAAAACATCAAATTCAATCCTAGCTAGTTTTGTTTTTTGTATCTATTGTATCCGCAGGATGTTGATAACTTGATAAAGTCGCTGATAACATTGGAGAAAAAACAGCAAAATCGGGTGATACAAGAATAATAAAAAGCGTATTTTCGTATATAGCGTTTTTGCTAAGTCATTGATTTTATTGAATACTTGAAATTGCTTGCGATACAAAAAAGCCCACTATTTTTTCCTAAACCATACTCGATGGCTGACCCCATTGCCAAAATCCTTCGGCCCTGGTTTCTGCTTAAACCCTAGCAACCGCAAGTAGCCAGCGATTGACTTTCGGCTCATGCGTTTTAAGCTCGTTGTCTCTGCATTCCTCATAAGGGTAGACAATTTAATGTATATAACGCCATTAACAGACACGCAAACTTGCCGTATAACAGAACCTGGATCGTCCGGGTTATTACCTCTCCGATCCAGTTCTCCACTGATCAACTCATTGAGGGTAGCAAGCTCTGTCTCGTCCTCTGATACGTCAACCCTCGTTGCTTCATCCAGAAGAGGGTTGATAATCTTGCGCCAAGCCTCCAGCTTTCTAGGCATAGCTGGCAGATGGTCGGTCAACTCCAGCATTTTCAACTCAAACCTGGCTGGTGATTGCACATCACCGGGGGTCATGGTAATGGCAGAGTCAATGCCTTTAATGTTTAGACGGTACTCCTTTAGTCCATCAGGATATTTCAGGATTTCCAGATAGTCTATAGTAATCCCAGTTATTTCGTTAAACGAATTTGTGCCTTCCCTCGCGGAGATAGAGTCAAGGACTTTCCGTAATTGCTTCTCGTCCAGAGGAGGCGAGTTTCGCTGGTTCCATTGAAGCATTGCGCCCCAAACCATCTCTACATTCCCTTGATTCCTGTTTAATAGCCAGCCTGCCACTTTGCAAGCTGCATCGTCTCGTTTGCCGGAACTAACACCCAGCAGGAGTTCATTGATCCAATTTTCAGCGTTATTTTTTTTGTTGTTGGACTTGAACGCCTTGATAGCTTCGTTTGGCAGTTCGCAGAGGTCATCAAGACCCATTTCAACCGGATCTATGTCACCCCACTTGTAGCTGTTGCCTGACTTGTGTTGGCTCGGAGCAACAACAACGAACCCACCTTCTGCCCTGATATCCATATCCGCGATCAGGCTCGTTTTGTTTTTTATGTTCAAACCCTCTGGATATGAGAAAAAGTGTTGCCTGCCTTCCCCACTAGCCCTGCCAGTAATAGACACAATGGTCTGAGGTAGAGTTGTGAATGTCGCTTGGAACTCATACAATGCCTTATACGAGTCGAAGTCCATCACAACTAGATTCGATATCTTCCCAGTTACTACCGCAATATTCGCATCCGGCCACTTGAGGAGCCAGCCTTTGATCTCTTCTTCAGTAGCAATTCTTTTTTGAAATTCGCCCCACTTAATGAGGGGCAGTTTGTCTTTTGGTCTGATTGGTATTACAGACCACCCTAGTTTCCGGTAGGCCTGTGCGTACTCTAATGTTGTCATAAAAATCTCCAAAAAAAAAGCCACTATATCAAAGTGGACTCAAAAACAGAATTAACAAAAAAATATCTTATGTTTTTTTAGTCGTGTGGTCGGCTTGCCACTATCCTGCTATAACACGCTTCACATCTTCCACTGAGAAGACAACAGTGGCAACGCCACCTGCTATCCTGATTCTATCAATGAACTTCAACTGCATTTTAGTTGTCTTGCCACCCGGACGCTTCACCTCAAACGCATACAGCTTCCCATCAATCAAGCCCACCAGATCCGAAGCCCCAACCACGCTAAACGGCCCTGCCGCTTGCTTCCAGAAATATGAACGGTCAATGCTGTTCAGATAGGTTAGTATTTTTTTCTGTATAATGGATTCCTTCATTCTGCTTCCCACTTATTGGCCAGTTATCTCCTCCTCCCTGATCCCCATCTCCAAGGCGTAGGCAACCAGCTTGAGCCTCCGATCCTTACCCCTGTCAATAGGGCTAATGCCAGCCCTGGAGAAGCACCTCCCATGAACATAGAGTCGGATGCAAACTCAAGATCTGCTTGCATCCTCTGATTATCTTGTCCTTGATACCCAGACCAATATTTGATGTCATGTAGAAACGCAGCGCTATACAGGTCAACCTCTCCAATCGAATCAGGTATCATACTAGCCCCGTCCGACTTAAACGGCAGGGGCGGTGTTTCCCTGAGAATGTTATCTAAAGCCCGATCTAGGCTGTAGTAGTTGCATATCTCAATGATCTTTTTCAGCGGCACGATCTCGTTTTTCTTTGGTAGGTTCATGTTTGCTCCGTTATTTCATCGATGTTTGCCGTCATCTTAAACCACTCTTTGATCTTTTCTCTCTTGTCGCCTGTCGGCACATTTACTCCGTTGAGCCAGTAGTATACCATCTGAGGGCTAACACCCACGAACTGAGAGAACTCCTTGACATTCCTTGGTTTTGGGAACGAGAACTTCTGCTCTGTAAACTCTATTTTTTTCATTAATTTTTCTCCTTTACACATCCTATCATGTGATTTATTTTTAGTCAACACTTGCTTTAATAATTCATCGGTGATATAGTTTGTCCGTAACCGAGAGGCGATACATGAAAGCACAAATACAAGGCAAGAATATAGTTCTAACATTCGACTTTAGCGCTGACTTAGCCACCAGAGCAAAGAAGCTAGGCATGAAGTACCGCCCGTCAAGCAAAGAGTGGTGGTTTGAGAATAACCATATTAATAAGATGCTGATAGCCAGAGAATTCGATCAGTTCTTGGGTTTTGTCTTACCAGAGCCAACCCCAACCTACAACCTCCCAGCCTACCTCATGCCTCACCAGAAGAAGGCTGTCATGGATGCTAGGACGTATAAACGGCTTGGTATCTACTATGATACGGGAGTTGGTAAGACTCTGAGTGCCATTGAGATTATCAGGATGTACCGCGTCAAGACGCTAGTAGTCTGCCCTCTGTCCATCATAGAGCCAGCGTGGATGGTAGACCTGGAGAAGTGGTCGCCGGAACTGCGTTTAAACGCCACTAACCTCTGGAAGTGCAAGACGAAGAAGCGGTTTGACAAAGGCTTGGAGTCTGATGTCTGCATCATTAACTTCGAGTCGTTCAGGGCAAAGGCGAAGCAGTTGAGCGAAGCTGAGTTTAGTATGGTCATTATTGATGAGTCTAGTCGAGCGAAAAATCCAAAAAGCTCCGTGACTAAGGCACTGGTCAAGTTCTGCGACAACATCCCATTGGTCTACCTGCTGTCAGGTACGCCAGCACCGAACAACAACACGGAGTACTGGCCTCAGATGCGCATATTAGATCCATCGCTGCTTAGTAGGTCATTTTACTCGTTCAGGAGTAAATACTTCACCCCGGCAGGATTCGGAGGTTTCCAGTGGAAAGAGAACCCTTCTGTGCGCCAGGACTTGCTCGACAAGATTGCTACTGTATCTATAGTAGCCCGTAAAGAGGACGTATTGGAATTGCCTGAAAGAACTGACAGGACGGTCGATGTAATGTTATCTCCTGATGAGCGAAGAGCCTATGAACAGATGAAGGACGATATGATTGTAGAAGTAGAGGAGAACGAGATATGTGCTTCCAACGCCGCCGTGAAATATATGAAGCTCAGGAGCATCACCAGCGGCTTCATGTTCGATGAGGATAGGAACGTCCATACTGTCGGGAAATCTAAACTTAAAGCCTTGCTTGAACTATTGGAGCAGATCGGAGATCACCAAGTAATAATCTGGACTACATTCCAGTATGAAGCGAGGGCAATCAGTGAGGCACTACGCAACGAGTCAGCAATCTGCAACGGAACGGTAAAGCAATCTGACAAGGAGGAGGCGATCAAGGACTTCAAGGACGGCCATATCAAGTACCTGATCGCCCACCCCAAGACCATCGGACATGGTGTAACACTTACTAATTGCACATATTCGATCTACTATAGCCTAAGTTATTCTTACGAGGAATATAGTCAAAGCAGGGACAGGATCTACAGGAAAGGTCAGGAGAATAAATGCACCTACTACCACCTGATAGCACAGAACACCGTAGACAGGCCGATATTGGAGGCACTGAGGGGCAAGGGCGATGCGTCCGATGCCGTACTGAAGTACATAAAGGGAGGCGAGACCAGATGATTGACTTTTCAACAGATACGAATAAGGCAACGCTGACACAGAAGTTGTCGGAGTTGAGTTTTCTTAAGAACGAGAAATTAGACGCTGAGGCGAAGCTGGAAGAGGTGAAGAAGAAACACTCTGAGTTATCCGAAGAGATCTTCCTGCTGATGGAAGCTGACAACATGACATCGATCACCATCAACGGACGCAACTATCACTGTAGGCTAGATCGATATATGGGGTTCGTTGACAAGGCGAAAGGCCATGACTGGTTGATCGATATCGGGTTAGGCGATCTGATACAGCCATCAGTGAATTCAAGGACATTGACAGCAGAAGTAAAACGCTTAGAAGCGGAAGGCGCGGAGATACCTGATGGCATGTTAAACGAGCGAACTGTCCGAAGAATCGGAGACACGAAAGGGAAAAAATGAATCATATAATGGTTGATCTTGAGACAATGAGTACCGCCCCAAACGCCGCAATCGTCGCTGTTGGAGCCGTAGCTTTTAGCGTAGATGATGGGATAGGAGATCAGTTTTACTTCCCAGTAGGCCTGAAAAGCTCGATGGATGCAGGGCTTCATGTAGACCCTGACACTATAGAGTGGTGGATGAACCAGTCTCAGGAAGCCAGGAGGATATTCGCAAGAAGGGTTGTTAGGCCTACGCTTGAGCGTGTCCTTGGCAAGTTTTCGGATTTTGTCAATAGCTATAGCGATGTCTGTATATGGGGAAACGGAGCAGACTTCGACAATGCCATCCTTGCAAGTGCTTACAGGGCTACAGGCTTGAAGCAACCTTGGCCGTACTGGATGAATAGGTGTTACAGAACGGTAAGTGGAATGAGCCGGGATATTAAGATGAAGAGAGCAGGAACACACCACAACGCCTTGGACGATGCGAAGTCGCAAGCCGAGCATCTGATAAGGATTTTAAACAAGGAGAAAGAGCAATGAGCAAAGACAAAGAGCAACTACCAGCGTTAAATGATCTGTTTGACATTAACGAGAATATGGAGGGAGTAGACGCAAGGCTCCCTCAGATTGGAATCGCCCACCAAGCGCAGATGTTTACCATGCCAGATGGGAGCAAGGCGGAGTCGTTCAAGGGAGTGATCCTTGACCATAGCAGAGCTAACGCCTACTGGAAGGAGTCGATGGACATCACTGGCGCAGGGACACCACCTGACTGCTTTAGTATGGACGGTATCAAGCCTGGCACTTGCCAAGAGCCTCAGTCAGACACCTGCGCCACTTGTAGCCAGAACCAGTATGGCACAGCCGCCAAAGGCGGAGGGAAGGCATGCAAGAACATGAAAAGAGTTCATGTGATGATGTCCGATCAGAATAAACTTATGCCGTTTAGACTGACAGTGCCACCATCGAACTTGGGGGTAGTTGATAAGTACATCACGAACCTGTCTGTATCTGGAATCGCGTATCAGCTAGTAGAGACAGAGTTTTCTCTAACTGCGACGAAGAACAAGGGCGGCATTGAGTACAGCCAGCTAAAGCTAGATGTCGTGAAAGGCTCATCGGTATCCGATGACGCAAAAGGGAGAGCGATCAAGGGCTTGAGGGATCAGTGGATGACAGTCATGAGAGGCCAAGAGTTAGTGGCTGATGAGGGATAAGATGGAAAGGATGAGTTACGGTTCCGGTTCCGGTTAGTCGCAACCCTGGCTGAGTGCATCGGCCATACTCTCGGAGGCAACGGTCGGTGTCTAATGCATGTCCGACCACTTAGGAGTGAAATATGACAAAATGAGGATTGAGAATGATTAGTTTAATGCAAGGCGATTGCCTTGAAAGGATGAAAGAGATTCCCAATGGGAGTGTTGATTTGGTGTTAATTGACCCGCCATACGTTGGTATGGTTAATGAGAAATGGGATAGATTAACAGATACGGAAGCCTCTAGTTTTTATAAAAATCTACTCACTGAAACACAGCGCGTACTACGGTTTGGTGGGCGATTAATATCATTCTCTTCTAACGATACTTTAAAATGGTTGCATCGTGGGGGGCTGAAGCATAGGGAATTACTGGTCGCAACAAAGGACTGTTCATCTGTTGCCGCTGGTAGAAACACTCGGCAATATAAACAACATGTTAATCATGTCGAGTATATTTTTGTAGCTACAAAATACGCCAGATATCACACAAAATCTCTTTTGCTGAAAGCAGGGGGAGGTTTAAAGGCAAAAGAGATAAATAAAATGTTAGGGGTAGCTACTAACGGTGGAGGGATGTGGAGTATCTACACTGGCAATAATATATGTGAGCAAGTGCCAACACAAAAGCAATGGAATAAATTTGAAAAAGCATTCCCAGAATTACCAGCTTATAACACTTTTGAGGAGATATTTAATAATAATATGGGGATGGGCAACGTCTTGAATAATTTTAATTTTAGGATTAAAAACAGAGTTCACCCTACACAAAAACCACTTCCTTTGGTTGATTATTTAATCAAAACCTACACAAACAAAGGCGACATTGTTTTAGATAGTTGTATGGGAAGCGGAACCACAGGAGTGGCGGCAAAAAACCTAGGTCGTAACTTCATAGGCATTGAACTTGATAAAGAGTATTTCAAAATTGCAGAGAAGCGAATAAATGAAAATCTATAAAATCACAGAAGCGAGCGATTATCTTGGGGTGCCGTATTGAGGAAATATGCAGACCAGAAGATTTAGTTTTTTAGAGTCCCTTGTAAACGTGGGGATAGGGTACGGCGTTGCTGTTCTTACTCAAGTGGTTGTTTTCCCTCTTTTTGGTATCAGAGTACCATTGAGAGATAACTTGGTGATAGGTGCTATTTTTACCGTGATTTCAGTAGTGAGAAGTTACACAGTGCGGAGGGTGTTTAATGGAATCCACGATAACCCTTCTCAATGAAGATTGCATGGAATACATGGCGACACAGCCGGACAATTCTTTTGATTTGGCTATTGTTGATCCGCCTTATGGGATAAATGTTGGCAAGATGTCTAAAGGCAAAGGCGGCAAAAGAACCGGCAAATACGAGCGGAAGTACAAACAAGGCGATTGGGACGCGGAACCGCCACAAAAAGCATATTTCGATGAACTTTTCAGGGTGAGTAAAGACCAGATAATTTGGGGCGCGAATTATTACCCGCAACATCTTACAGGATCACCTGGGTGGATATTATGGGACAAAGGACAACGACTTGACCAAGCAGACGGTGAACTTGCCTTTAGTTCTATAAATAAACCGCTCAGGGTGTGGACACAAAACAGGGTGATACTGCTGCAAGAAGGCCCCATCCACCCAACCCAGAAACCCGTGAAGCTCTACGATTGGCTACTAGCGAACTACGCCAAGCCCGGCCAGCGGATTCTCGACACCCACTTAGGAAGCGGATCAAGCGCAATTGCCGCCCACTATTTCGGATGTGACTTTGTAGGCTGTGAACTGGACAAAGAATATTTTGATGCAGCACGGGCAAGGTTTAAAGAACAGACCCGGCAACTGGCGATGTTTTAGGAGGTGAACAATGGAAATAACTAAGAAAATACGGGGAGTGGTCGAGAAGAGAATGCTTGGTATTAATAGCAGCGGTAATCAGGTGGCTGTGTTCGATGGTAGGTGTAACGGCGAGAGGGGTATCAAGATATTGAGGAAATACTCGCCTGCATACAAGAAGCTGGACGATGCCTACATCCTTGAGAATATGATAGGCATGTACGGCGCTGGCTCAGAAGTAGATGATGTGCTTGAAGATATAGCGGTGATGTGAGTGAAGAAGGGAACAATCCGAGGATGTCCAGGTGCTGGAAAAACTCGCTATCTCATGGATCTGATCGGCAAGGCGGCGGCTAAGTACGGCATTGAGCAAGTAGGTGCAGTGTCTTACACAAAGGCCGCCGTCACTGAGATGCAAGAGAGGGCTGGGAAGCATCTAGGGCTGTCCAAGACAGCGGCTAGGAATATACGAACCATGCACAGCCATTGCTGGAACCTGTTAGGTGTTCGGGCTGATATGTTGGCCGACAAGTATATAGCGGATTTCAACGCAAAGCATCCTCAGTTCGAGATCAGCACTAAGGCGCTCAGTGACGGCGACATAGCAGATCCTCACTTCAAGCGCAACGATGTCATGTTTGCAGAGATCGGAGTCTACCGCAACACCCTGCTACCTCTGAACCTGTGGAACAGAGATACTAGGGATATGTGGGTCTGCTGGCGCGACTGGATGTACGAGAACGACCTTGTAGACTTCACTGGGATGTTAGAGAAAACCTACCAAGCTGACCTCTGCCCTGACATAGACGTATTGTTCGTCGATGAGGCACAGGATATGTCGCCGTTACAGTATAAACTAACAGAGCTATGGGCGGAGAATACAGTCTCAACGATATGGGTAGCAGATCCAGACCAGTCTATCTTTAGATGGGCTGGAGCCTGTCCTGAGACATTTATGGGGATCGACGCAGAGTGGAAGCAGTACCTAACCCATAGCTACCGGATGCCCAAAGCAGTTCACAAGTATGTCCAAAGCGAGATCCTTGATCATATTACAGATAGGGAAAGCATGGACATCACATGTAAAGACGAAGAAGGCAAGGTGCTGTACTGCAACTATCCAGACTTCATGATCCCTGGCAGTCACATGATATTAGTCAGATGTAATTACCAGGTAGGCGGTTGGATTAAGCATTGCATCGAACAGGGGGCGCTGTGGCATAACCCGTATAAGCCAGACAACCTATACTGGAACCCATCAAAGACCAAGGGCTTTATAGCGGCTAAGATCCACCGTAGATTACAGGCAGGTTGCAGTATCTCCATGTCAGACTTCAATAAGATGTCTCAGATGACGAAGGCAACAGGAAACATGAAGCGAGGCTCTAAGGGGCAGATCAAAGAGATGGCAGAGATCGGAGATCATAAAAAGGTTGATATGAACGGGTGCATGGAGTATGGCTACCTTCCTGAGTTTTTGAGGGAGGACAAGCCATTGCAAGAGAAGCTAACGCTGACAGGGAAATCAGGAGACATGATCCTGAGCGACGAGAACGTACTGGACCGTGAGCCTATGGTGACAGTCGGAACGGTGCACAGCGTTAAAGGAGGAGAAGCCGACAACGTATGGGTCAGCAACGAGATCCCCTGGATGATAGAGAAGGCAGTCAGGAGAGATGAGCAAACAATGAACGACGAGCTAAGGGTGCGGTATGTAGCCGCCACTCGCGCAATTAGCGTATTGGGGGTTTTGGTGTGAGCTATGGAGTACGTTTATTAGGCGATGGTTCTTGAGGCGATTTAGCAGTCTGAGAAGCTACAAATATGGACAGAATTGCTGCGCCTCTTGCGTCAAGAGTTCCTTTTACGATCAAATCTCCAAGCAGCGCCCTGCCGGATTCCATCTGAAGAGCTAAAGCTAGGTTCCTGGATATATCTAAGGCGGCAGGTATTAGAGCTGCGCTTGCGCCTATGGCTGCCCCAGATACTCCACCAGCCCTAAAACCTAGGTTCATGCCAGCGGCCCCGAACATAGTCTCTGTTAATGCCCTATAGAGACTTGTTGATCTTCCACCAGTCGGCCCTAGACCTGGAATCTTATTTAGTCTGGTGAGTAAATCAGATATCTCTTTTTGTTCCTGTCCGCTAAAAGCCTTTTTATAAAACTTGTCTTTCTTGAGGTTGTTTATGACTGTTTTGGCGTTAAACTGGACACTTTCTCCGCTACCCCTAAGAACGCTGGTAGCCTTATCTATGAATGACCGTAAGTTTTCCACCGACTTGCCTTTTTTAAAAGTGTCCCTGGCGTGTCTGAGGACATCCGCCCCTGCCACATCAGATGCAAAATCCAGGTCAGTAACCATATCCTTAAATGTCTGCTTTAGCTCTCCTACGCCAGTTCCGCCTTTTTTCTGAATGCTGAACCCTAATTCGCCGAAAAGTTCAAGCTCATCCTGAAGTTCGCTTGGGCTTAATTGTCCGCCGAACTCCTCTAGCTTAGATCTTAGCCTTTTAAGTGGCCGCAATGCGGTAGGTGGCGTTGACAGCTTGGACATCTTTGCTATCTTTGCGTCTAATGAGTTGATGGTATTAGTCATAGGGATGTTCCCACCAAGATTATCCGCAATCTTAAAAAGTGCAGAGGCTCTTTCTTTCGGCTCTAACTTACTGAGAAGCAACTCTGACTCAGGCCCGACAAGCTCATTGAGGAATTTAGCACCTGACCCTGGGGTCACAACCTTAGATGCAGTTTTTAATACTCCAGATACGGCCCTGCCAACCGGGGGGGCTACAGCTTCTATTGCAAGCTGAGACAGACTCTCCTCTGTAATTCCGAAATACTGGTTTACCGCCTCTCCTATAGTAGAGCCTACGCTCTCTCCTGGGATCGGCCCTAACCCAAGCCTAGTGCTTATACCAGCGCCTATTATTCCGCCAGCTAGGGGGAGGGCGGATTTCTTAGTAACCTCAGCTATGTCATCAAGGAAAAGCTCTTGCTTCAGGAAATCCTTAACACTTGGCCTGGATTGTTTAACTGGCTCAGTTGCATTCGCATCTATAGCCGGAACCAACCCCCTCTTCCTAGCCTCAGATATCAAAGCCATCTTATCTTCAGGGATAGGCAGGCCTCTCTTTTCTGCCTCTAGTATTGTATCTAAAACTGCCATATTAGTTGGGCTTATTCAGTTCGGCGGATAGCTCTTCGTCTGTTGCGGTAGATAAATCCAGACCGCCTGTCGTTGGCTTTGATCCCCCTTCGTCCAATACGGAGAAAAGCTCATCAGTTCTAGACCTAAATGATTTTTCGTCAAAAGTTCCGAATATCTTTTGTTTCTGAGCCAGCTTTGCATTCCCAATCAGGAAATTAAGAACGGCCATTTTAAACTTAGCTATTTGCTCTGTGTCTCTGAAACTAGGGAATGCACTCTTTATTCGCTTAATGTCTCTGTCCGTAAGTACTCCAGCTTCCCCGGCCAATGCCTTGGATACAGTACCAAGGAAGGCCTCTCTTTCGTCGCCGTATGCAGCGGCAAGGGCGTTTGTTTTCGTAATGGCCGCTATCTTTAGCTTGCTACCCTCTAAAAATGCGTCCGAAGCAGTCTTAGCCTTTATTGCCCTGAGAGCTAAACCTCCAACGACAGCCGCAACGGACTCAACCTTGTTTATAGTCGCTATATCGTCCATCTGCTTAGGAGTGGCAAGCACAGCCCCTAGCTCGTTGGCCTGCCTGTTAGTAGTTCCTTTCGGTACAGAATTGAACGTCTCAGGGTTAAGCGTCCTACCTCTCTTTTCAGGCTTAATTACAAAGTCAAGCTCAGCCTCTTCTTGAGCCGTGCGCCTATAGAAGGCTTTTTCGGAAGTAATCTGCGTAGTCACTCTATCTTGAGTTTTCAATAATATGCTTAGCCGTTCTCTCCCTTCTTCAGTAATGGTGCCATTATCTAGCTTTGCTTGCAATGACTCAATGGCAAAAGCAAGGTCATTCGTACTGATATTCTTGTCATTTCCAATCCAACCAGATCCACTAGCATCAGCGTTCTCACCAAGGTACCTCATTGCCTCCCCTGGATCTCCGCCCCCACGAAGGAAGATTCCAACCTCTTCCTTAGCATCTTGAGTTGCGTTCTTGTATAAATCAGTTCCGAATATCTCATCTCCTTCCTTTAGAGCCTCTTGCTGTGACTCTATGTTCTTTATAGCCCTTTCGATGGCCTTGTCTTCACTTGGAGTTCTACCAACTAATGGGGCTATGGCAGTAGCGGCCATCGCAAGCCCGTCCTCTGGATCTCCCTTGTAAGTATCAAGGCTTTTCATTATAGCCACGACCTGTTTCATTGCACCAGGAGCGAAGTCAGAGGCCTTGAGAGGAGGACCATCTAGTGGGCCACCTGTAGCCTTAACGAGTCGATTGAAAGCTGCCAACGCTAAAGGAATAGCAATTTCTTCTTTTAAGCCTGAGTTGAAGTAAAATTTAACCGTGTCCGTGTCTCTTTTAAACTGAGCCTGCAACTCCGCAGACTGACGCTTCTGCTCGTCTATCTGCGTCTTCTTTTCGTTGAGGGCTAACAACTGCTCGTTGAGTTGAGATGTCGTATCGAACTGCCTGCGTTGTTCAATGAACTCACTAATGCCTAGCCCTGTCTGTACGCCTTCTAATAGTGGTCCTGCCATTCTATACCCCTCCGATCCTAAAACTAGGGACTCTTGATGGTGAGCCTACCGCTCCAAGTGGTTTGGAGTTGTCGCCGAATTTCCCTAGTAGTGCTGTAGTAGCAAAAGATGATCCGACACCTGCTAAGTCAGCAAAAAGGCCTGCCTTGGGAGATCGCCCCAGTATCTGAGATCTTAGAGCGCCAAGACTTCCGGCTTGCCCTTGAAGAGAATTTGCTTGGCCAGATAGGTTAATGCCTGCCCCTAGAGTAGACTCACCCTCCAATCCAGCGGCTCTGATTCTTAAATCCCTTATGCTCTGCATGTCCTTAGCGACTAACCCCTCAGTAAACTCGCCAGCGGCAACGCCAGCGGCGGAACTATCAGCAAGGCCGAACGCTCCGAGGTTCTGGAATAAGCCCTTAGTGCCTCTCCTGAGTGCCGTATTGAACAGTTGTCCAGTCCCAGGTTCCCTCGACAAGTCTTGCTGTATGCCTGCCAGTGCTTGGAGTCTGACCGGCTTGCCTTCCGCAATAAGCCGCTTAGCCTCCTCGAACTGCTCTCTCGATAATCCTAACTTCTGAGCCTCTATCCTCTGAAGCGACCTAGCGGCCGACTCTTGGGCTTTCCTCTGCGACCTAGCACCTAGTATGGATGCACCAACGGATAGCACACTACTAACAACTCCCCAGAACCCCAATATTGGTAACATCAATGCGACTTCATAGACACCACTAACAACCATAACTCACCTCATACCGCCTGCTGATTCGCTGTTCTTAAATTCGCTAGTAACGTATTTAAAACCCCTATGGCGTTATTCACATCTGTTACTAATCTGTTGATATCTGCCTTCGCTTCGTTAGCTAATGTTATCACAGTTGGAAGGTCAGTGGCATCTGTCGATGTTACGGAGACAGCCGTTGCCGCGCCGTCAGCAAGAGCAACGGCTTGGATCATTAAGTTGTGGTTAGTTCCAGGGTCGTGCTTCTTTGCCACTGCATCTTTCGCATCCACTACTAAGACTTGGTTTGCTCCACCAAGATCAAGAGACTGGTCAGCCCCTTGTATGTGATCTCCTACTTGCAATGTTGAAATGTCAATGCCCTGAGAAACTACTGTCGAGTTCCCTGATATCGTAGTATCTGGTATATTGTCAGAGTCCAATCCACCTGCCACGTCATCTCCTAGCCCGAACACTGCGTTATGAATCTCAAGTATAAACTCCCTGAACTCCTCAGGGGCTACAATATGATCAGGTGGGACTGAGTAAGAAGACAGAGACATTATGACCTAAGCTCCTTCGCTGTCAAAGACATCTCCATAAGGAAGGTGTCTACGGCATCCGTCTGAGCTATCTGGAACTCAATTATCCGACCTATGCCTAAACTACGCCTCTTTATGAATGGATTGGTGTCTCCGACTGCACCCATATCTAAATGGTTCCACGAAGACCAGTCTATACTCCTATCTATCTTTGACCGCCACATGAACGAAGGGTCTGGCACAGATGCGCTTGCGACTCCCCTCTTCAATAGGAACGTCAGCTCATTGAACCTGAACCGCTTTTCGCCAGGCTTCACAGAAAAGTGACGTAGTTCCCTGATAGGAAGGCCATCGTCAGTAAGGTGATCTTTTGACCACTCATAGACCAAGCCGTCCAAGTTAAATGACCCGAAGTATTGCTTCTCGTTTATCTCCATGTACGATGCAAATGGCATTCTCTCAAACTGCCCCTGTTGCCAGGTATTCTCTTCCCACCAGATAGGTCGTTGTGGAGTTGAGTGCTTGTAATCATAAACGAGAGTCTTCCCATCAGTTGGGAAAAACCACCTAATGACATGCTCTATGTTGCAGTCGAACCCGTAGCAATCCTGTGGATTTACGAAAGACTGGATGTAGTCTTCCATCGGAGATGAGATAGGAGTCGGGTTAATTCCGTCAAGTCTGTAAAACCGCCTGTCATCACCCAGGAAATACAGAGCGTTTGTCTCTTTTACCAGCGAATCTCCGTTGCCGAATATGCCTTTTTCTATAGTCTCGATAGGGACGAACTGGGTAGCACCTCCTCGGTTAAACCAGACCTCTATCTCGTTATCCTTGAATACCACAAGGCGTTTTCTCAAAGGCTCTATTCTCTTTATGCTCCCAGTTTTTGTAACATTAGCAAAGCCGCTATCTCCTCCAGTCCAATTCTCTGGATTGTTAGCAGCAGACCACTTAATCTCTGTATTGCTATGCCCAGCCCCGACCATGTAGTCTCCAAGTTTAACAACCCATCTAAAGTCAGAAGGTGATCCAGTCAGGAGAGAAGTCGCGCCGCCCTCAATTTTGACTGGTGGCCCTCCGTCACAAACGACGATGATGTTGCTATGTAATACAGGAGTAGACTTTATGTCGTTGTATGTGCCAACGAACTTAGACCATTGTGGCCTATGCGCCCCTGTTAGCTTGGCTCCGGTCATCTCAGACTGAGTAGAAGTAGATGTAAGCTGAAACAATCTGCCAGACTGAGTGACAGAGTACCCGAATCCTCCCTCTGGGATCAGTAGATCAATCCCTTCATCTACTCCGATATCGTTCTTTTGTGAATATCCGAACCTCTTGTGGTATGCACCAACGCTAGTCAAATACCCGTTCCGAAGGTCAATATATTCTGGAACATAATTTTCCTCCGAAGCTAGATCCTTATTAGACCCAGGAGATAGTAATATGTTCTTAGCTTGTCCTCTCACTGCCATCAGAACGATGCCTCTGGAAGATGAGTCGTAGGTATGACCCCCGTATAGCTACCTTCAGCGATGAAGTTGCACTCCGAAGCAAACGTAGCAAATGCCCTTACTTCCTTGCTCGTAACGTCCCATTCAAAAGTGGCCCCGATTGCCGTACCTATTGTTGCTACAGTCGATTGAGATATAACGTCGGTCTCAGATATCTGAACTAGGTACTTCTGAATAGACACAGCCGAAGAAGCTAATCTTTGATATAAGGTAATCTCGAACCCAACTTTATTTTTAGGCAATCGAAATAACTTCGTTCCAGGGCTGATTGTAGTTGCGATTGCGGCAAGCCTACCCCTACGCTTCCAGGTATAAGGGTCAAACCACTCCATTGCACCATCTCTTAGGTGCATCGTGGACAGGAAAGACTGGAATCTGATTGCCGCAATAGGCGCGGCAGCCTCGTCTTCGTATGCATTGTCAACCCACTCACCTCCTAAGGCTGCAAGCTGAGAATGCCCTGTCAAAGGCAAAATTGAAGATTGCTTGAAGTAGCAATTTCTAACAGATATAGATTTTGACAACTGCGTCCCATCCCAATTTATAAACCAGAGAGCAGGCTTAAAGAAAAATCCGTTTTCTACGGTCAATGACCCGTAGAAACTCCCCGTCTCGATCTGAGTGTCACCGCCCTCAAAGTGGCAGCCTAAAAGTTGATTGCTTTTTCCTTTATGTTTAAATCCTATTTTAACGCTCTCCATGTCACAATTTATAAACGTAGCATTATTAGCAGATGAGTCTATGCCTACTGTCCCTGCTGGGATGCCCGCATTAAAAGCGGTTATTCGTCCCCCGACAAATGTTACTGCGTTTACGTCATCCTTGCTCAACTCTATAGCGGTTCCAGTGAACAGCTCATTAACAATCTGTGAGAAGTGATTAAGCCAAGAAAAATTAACGAAAAGCTGGTCAGAAAACTCCTTTATCCTAATATTATCCAACCTAGAGTCAGTCATATAATCTATATATATAGCTTTTCCTGTAAACGTAAAGCTATTCGCTGATAAAGTAAAATCCCTAAATATCGTCCGTCGGATGTTAGTAGGATGAGTTCCAGTCGATCCTTGACCGCCCGTCCCTGTGTTTAATGTGAAGAAATGTACGCCATTTCCTCGTGCATGAAACTTTGTGTTAGTGCCTGAGCCAGAGAAGATTGAATCTCTCAAGCTTGACAGATCGACGCTATCAACCATATATGTTCCGCCAGGAGTTAACATTTTAGATCCAACGGCATCTATGGCATTTAAAATCATGGCAGCAAAAGCAGAGGTGCTATCCGTCACTCCGTCTCCTTTAGCCCCCCACCACTGAGGATGTATCCAAGGTGTCGATCCAGTCGATATGATGATCTTCCCAGGCCCAGTGATGACATGCTTCATTGGAGCGTAGAAAGGCCCGTTTACGGTTAAAACCTGAGATGCGTTTATCGAGAGCTTCCCTTGCCCCTCGAATAGTAGAGCAAGAGTAGAAGGCGATGACACGGTAGCCGTTACAAATGTAGTACCTGATATTACAAGAGTCGCCTCTGTGGCGGCGATAGCGGTCACGGCGGCATTGAAATCAGAGTACCACTCAGACCTAAATACCTTGTTGCCATTTAACGCTAAGAACTTAGTCCCATCGTTGATGAACAGGTTTTCAAATACATTACCAGCAGTATGCTGAACAGCCATCTGCCATCTATTTGCAGCCGAAACTGCTGGGAGAGAAGTTCCGGCGTTGCCTTCCCACATAGCACCAGTATCCGAAGTGACCTTTACATTGTCCCAGTCAATTACGTCATCAAGGTCTAGTCCGGCAGAGTCCTTTATCTGGAAGCGGTAATCTCCGTCGAAAAAAGCACTTACAATTCCATCAAGGTCTGCATCGACAAGAGGAAAAGCTCCTGGCGTTCCCTTGTTCTCAGTTGTCCAGTAAGTCTTATTATTGGTAGTGCCTGCCGCAAACACATTAACTCTTATGCCTCGGTAGATAGTGCCATTAGAATCAAAAAATGGCCCAAACGACTTGAACTGACCTCCACCATCACTCATTTCTTCAATCTCCTAGGTTGGCTGTCCTGAGAATATATCAAACGACCTTCGAGATACGGGGAGGTCGTGGAAATCTACTTGCTCAGGTAATGGCGCGTTAAGATCTTTAATGTTGTTCAGCGATACTCTTGCAATGGCGACTATCTCCTCCACAAGGATGACATCATGCTCAGGTGCTAGGCGTATCGCCAAGTTATATGTCAATGCCTCTTGCCATTCAGGGGGGAGAGAGAGGACGGTATTTATGCTAGAAAACGTTGTGATCGGCTTCAGAGAATCAAGGTGCAACGTATAGATCTTGTCAGGTTGAAAATTAAATAGAATCTTTCCTAGTGGATATTCAGCTAAGTACATAATCTGAGTTGGCCTGCCATTAGCGGCCTTATCTAATATGTCGTTATATGTCTTTAGGTTTCTTGCAGTAAGGGGGAAATCTTGCCCTGAATCAGAAAGATACGCCTGCGTTATCCTTGACGGTCGGACAGTGTTGAAGTCTCCGGCAGAGCCTATAGTGTATTCAGAATCGTTGACGACTAACGGGAAGCTCTCCCTTGTGACAGCGAATAAGGTTAATCTACGAGCAGACCATGAGCCTAGCATCGCATTAAGAGCTGATAGCGCGTCAGATCTCTCGTTTGCCTGTGGGTTAGTTATCCCTAATTTACGAAGAGCAGGGTCTATAATATCTACAGCGACACTAGCCATTTATCTCCTCAAGCTCCTTATCGGATATTTCTTCAATATCTTCGTCCTTTGGAGGCTTAGATTGTTTGCACTTATCAGGGTGATCTTTCCAGCCCTGCTTCTTCAAGCTAGAGATATCCCTTCTAGTCGCTTCTCTGAACAACCTTGGGCGATAGTCTAAATGATACATCCAGATGTCATGGAAAGGCTCTGGAGGTCTTTCGTCTAGCATATAAATCCTTTTATGTGGGACGGCTAACTAAAGCCGTCCCACATATCAAAGATTAAGCGGAACCCTTCATGAGCCCAGAATTAACGAGAACCAATCGTATCTCATTGAGGAGATTGATAGTGGTGTCCCTGTCAGCAGCAGACGACCAAGCACCTGCCGCCACACCAGTTCCACCAGCTGGGGCTACTTGCTGTGCCGCCCCTGATCTCTGAGCTACAGGAGTAGAACCGTGAAATCCTACCTTGTCAGTTGCAGACTGCCCCAAAGTAGTTCCATCGGGGTTTCCTTTTGATAATTGATCTACAGCCATTTCAGACCTCCTCTATCCAATTACACGACAGGCAAGTTCCGGCCTGACTAATTTCCAACCGAACAAGACATCAATCCTGCAAGGGAACTTATCGTTAGTGATGTCGTCACCCTTCCAGATTCTCATTGACACCCCATCCATGACCTGACGAGCAGAGAAGTTTGCATTTGTTGGCATTTCAAGGTCAACAGTTGCAAAAGTCAGAGCCTCTTTGTGGTAGGCCATATTGACTGGATACGCCGTCGATGCAGTCCCAGAGAATGAGACTACGGCTCCATCCGACGGAAGAGCAGTTACGGTCTGATATGCCCCAGTCGTAATAAACGCAGGGCTTACCGCTACACCAAGAATCTGGTTGGTTGACCCAGTAGCATCTGCCGTAACTACAAACCTTTGCAGGTTGCCAGTATCACGCTTAGTCTCAGGATTTACCTCGTTGACACCTGCAATCGTAAAGGTATCACCCTTTTTGACTGTAGGTGCGGCATCTGTGAAGGCATCGATATCAATAACTGAATCACCCTCTGTGACACCACCAGGCTCATCAACAAGAGTAGATCCGGCAAACGCCCCAGTTGTGTGACGATTGATGTTCTGAGTTTTCGTCCAATCAAAACCCAAAGCACGCCCCATTTTACCCATGCGATACTGAGATGCGATACTATTAGACTCTTGGAACAAGCCCTTTAGAGCATCGACAGTTGCAGCGTTGGCTTCTGGATTCACAGCAAGAAAACGCTGGTCGTCCATAGGGGCCGCAAAGTCGTCCATCTTAGCACCTGCATCAAGGATAACTTTAGCAGTCGCAGGAGTAGACCCAGGAGTACCGACCTGATTGTACACATTTCTGTACATCTCAGTGAACCCAAGAAAGTCGATCTCAGCCGCAAGTCTAGACATTGCAGGGATAAGGAATCTCTGGCTAAAGTCATCAATTTCAAGAGCAAGTTCCTTCGCCCCGAAATTCATGTCAACACCACGCTGTTGTGCGACTTGGAAAGTCACCTTCTTCTCAGCGTTATCCTTGACGTTCATGACCGAACCAGATCTAACCTCAAACTGGTGAGGGAGCCTAATATCGATCTGATCACCTGGAGTCGCGCCAGCTGAAGAGAACCTATCATTATATTGACGATTAACGGTTTGAAGTAATGCGGATTTGTTATGGAGAATACGAGCCGCTTCCCTCGTAATCCCAACCGCAGTCAAGTTTGAATTTGCCATAATCTCCTCTTAATTTATATCGAGGAGTAGGCGATTCTCCAATCATTAACGCCTTCTTCGACCTACTGGCCGCATATTTCAAAACAAAGTCAAGGTGGGCGATTCCTTGGTAACGCCCTCTAATACAGTAAGTGTATCACATTAAAAGACTTTAGTTCTTTCGTTGCGCCATTCTCGCCACTCTTCGGGCGACATAGAGTCAGGATCTTTGTTCGCTGTAGCATCACCACTTGATACCGGAGAAACTGGTTGCGGAGCGCTAGAAACAGTCTTAGCGCTTGAAGCCTTCACGATGTTCTGAGTTATTCTATTCATCTCATTCACTGCTTGCAGCATAGGCATCTTAGATATTGCCTCCGCAACGTCCTTGTTGTTATGGAAATGCTGAACAAGCTGCGGCCCAGTGTCTGATTGTTGAACCACGTTCTGCATAACGGCACTATACGAGATTGTTTCATCACTAGCCGCATCGATAGCACCTTGCCTCTGATCCTCTGGAAGAGAGTCAATTCTGTCAAAAAACGGGTTCCATTGATCGGCATGAGCCTTCTGAGCATTCTCTGCCAACACAGCTTTGTCCTTCTCAGCAGATCTAGCGTCAGACCTATCGTCGTAATACTTGTCAATAGCCACATTGAAATCTTCGTCTGTTTCAAAGTCCTCAGACTTAGGCCTAACGATATCAGACACGGCCTTCTTAGAGGTTGTATCCTCAAGCTCCTTAATACGCCTATCTTTTTCTGCCAAAAGAGATTCTTTGCTCTTGTTCTCTTTGTCTAAATATCGGATACGGTCTTGTGCAGTTGCATGCTTAGGTTGCCTTGGAGCCTGCTTCTCCTCCTGCTTCTCGACTTTTTCTGGTGCATCTTCGACCTTATCTTCAATAATCGGTCTATTTTCTGTAGAGACGGGCGATTCCTCAACTACTACGCCCTCTTCGACCGTTGCGGTCGCTTCGTTGTCCATTTGTTCCTCCTATTGTTGTGGTTGTCCTTCTTGTTGACCCTGCTGAATAGACTTAATAAATTCGTTCACGATCTTAGTCACCTTGCCTGAGTTCGGAGAATCGGATAGCTCAAAAATGATAGGCAGAAGTGCAGGGGCGACTGGCCCTGCATATTGTAACGCCTCAAGAAGATCCTGCCGTTCTTCTTGCCTTCTCGACACTGAAGATGCGGCCACTGTCTCAATCAGGTCGAACTTACCAACAGACAAGTCATTCTCTATAACAGGTGAATTGTCAGCATTAACTTCACCTGTAGGCGAATTGATAGCAGTTAATTCTGAACTGCCATCCTCTCCTCTAATCTGCACAGCCCTCTGAGTATCGTATATTTTAGGGATTAGAGATACAAGAATTTTATTCGCATATATCAAGGCTCTTGTGTAGTTGTCAACAAATACAAAACTCCCCTTAGCTGACTGTGCAATCCTAGTATTTATAGCCCTTCCGCTTCTCTCATTTGATGGAGCGCCCTTAGAAGCGTCGAACTGCCCAAGATGATCCTCTATACCTGCTGCCATAGTCTGCAACATAGACAACATCCCAATCGGAGGTGCTACAGGCTGTTCTCTAGCAGGTTTGCCCTGGTTGGTTTCGTTGAACAGCATATAAGCCCGATCAAGAGCATTTGGTTGGCTCCACATGTTCTCATGGCCTTCAACCTGCTCTGGAGTCAATAAGAACGGAGCGTCAGGCGACTTAGCCATGATCTTAGTAGCTTTAGTCAGCCAGAAGTTAAGCATCCTCTGCATGTCCTGAGCGCCACGATGAAAACTGAGAAGATGAGTCTCTCCATCGACGACTATCTCATCTCCTTGGACTGGGATAACTGGGATCTGGTCAGTAGGCCAATCAGTCTCCTCTAGAATGTCGTTAGCTGTGACCTTGGCCCACTTTACTTCAGTCTTAAAACTCTGTCGCTCCTCTATTATCTCGGAGTTAGTTTGACCAATAAACCCCTTAATCTCGTCTGTAAGCTCCTCGGCTTGGGTTATTACATGTCCGTCCGGCATGGTTCGTCTAATCAGAGCTAAGGTGAACGGAACCTTCTTCTTCCAGTAATACTCAGCGACTCGAACCTTATTAGGCTGAAACCAGCCTTCGTAAGATTGCCCCTGACTGTCATGCCCCTGAGATGTCGCATCAACCCCTGGATATTCACGCTCGAAGTCCTCCTTCTTCATCCACTCATCGATAAAGCAATATTGAGCGTCCGATCTATTAAAATCTTTCGCAGACGGGTCAAAGTGTACAGTGTAAGGGTTTTGTATCCTCTTTATCTTTATGTCTTGTTCAAAACTATGTGAATCTGAGAACTCAGTAATAATCCTAAAGTAACCGATAGATCCGCCAATAGCCTGAGCATAAGCAGTGTCGTATGCAATGTCGGCATCGCTCAGATGCTCTATCTGCCGTATAAGACCGTTTATTAGTTCCGCCCTCTGGACATCAGCAAAATCATCGACAGGCACAACCTTTAGCCTTGGCCTGTTCTGCCTAGCATCTGCGCGAATGATCCTCATAAACTTCTGGAGGTTGTTAGCAGTTAGCTTTATATCGCTCTTTAGTCCATCAGGCCATTGAGCGCCATCGATATCGTAAACAAACCGCATGTCCTCAAGGGACTTGGAGTAGATTTTATTATAGCCATCTACTGCAATCCTGCGATTTTCTCGTACAGTTGCCAGAAAGTTGTCTTTATCTTTCATCACATTCCCATCCAAGAGTGTTCGCCTGAATATGCAGGCTGACTGTAGCTAGACTGCTTCGGTTTATCCTTATATCTCAAGCCAGAAAGAGTCCTGCGATACCAGTTCTCCATCATATCATCGTAATCATCCTTGTTGCCCTTTGAAGGCTTTGCATGATCGTCATAAACCCAACGCATAAGCTCAAGAAAATGACGTTTGCAGGTATTGAACACAAAAGAGGTAGGAGTCCCATTGATACCTTTAAGCTCTGAATTTATATTATTGATACCACTTACTTTATCCTTAGAACCAACGGATAGCTTAATCCCGTGTCCTTTCAGCCGCTTCTGGATAATAGAAAATGAATCCTCAAGAGAGTCACCGAACCTATTGTTCATATAATGGGTGTCTCCCTTTGATAGTGGATCAATCTGGGCTTCCAATAATCTCCAAGCGTGAGACACTTTATCTCTAATGATAGCATCTGCAAGCTCTTCTGTAGACATATTAGCGTATATTTCTTTAATTATGAAGTATACACCTTGCTTATTTACGGTGTGATAAGAAACGGCGTGAGGCTTATTTAAATGAAAGTCGATCATAGCCATTACAGGCCAATCAGTTGGCACTTCAAACGGTTCCACCCAATGCTTATTCTTGTCGAAACTCTTTATGACCCTTCCAACCAATGACTTAAACTGGCCACCAAACCTAGTGGCCGCAAGCTCAGGAGGAGTATCCTTGACAAATCTTAATAGCATGAGATCATTGATAATGGTATGCTTTTTAAGCGGAGCTATGTCCTCTATAAACCTCTCTGCCGCCTTTCCTTGATCCTCTGAGAATATCCGCTTAGACTTGTTCTTAAATAGTAGGGTGTCGAAGAACACATCAATCTGATCCTTCTTTAGCCCAAGCCTCCTCAGAGTCTTAGTGTCTCCTAAATATAAGTCATCGTTAGCAAGGATAGTTAAGTCGTCAATTATTCCGACATCTCTCCGTCCACTCAGGACAAGCTCATCAAGTATCCACGCTTCTTTAAGCGGAGTAGTCGGCATATACACTTTGCCTTTATTCAGGAATATCCCACGAGACATCCCCTCGAACATTGACTGGGGTGGAGGCTCATCTGGTATCCACGCATGACCGAACCAGGACTCAGCGGCCTCCGCATCCTGCTTATAGGTTATTAACTCTATTGTCGATCCCGTTTTCCTGTGAATCCACTTATAATCGAAGCCCATAGAGTTCCGCTTGTACTCATAATCGCCTTTTGGCAACCATTTTCTCATTTCAGGTAAGATTGTCTCCCCAAAATGCTTAAACCAGTCTTCTCCAGATATTCTTAATCTAACCGGAGGCTTTATTTTCAGAGATGAAGGCTTGAAAAATCGCTCCTTGCCATTAACTATATCCCTAATAGCACCTTTATATTTGCTGTCTACTTCGTTCCAAGCCTCATAGCCTCTACACCATGAATCCATTACACAGCAATTCAATGCAGTTTTCCCGATCTTATTAGGCGCAGGCATGACAATAATATTATTATTCCTAATAACCTCTAAGGCTCTCTCCATCCAAGCATACGGCCTAAAGAAATAAACCCGGTTATTCTCTTCATAGTTCTTGCTTGCCTCAAGATCTTGAATCTGCTCGTTTTCTAACTTGGCGATCTCAGCGTCTAAGTCTGCAAGAGTCTTCATTTTAATCCCAAAAATTGAGGAACCGTTAAATGATCTCCACCTGCCCCACCGCCTACGACTTGTAGAGTCGCAGAAGCTGAAGAAGTTCTAACAATTTGGGTAAATGCAGTCGGCACAACTGCTGGTATTGAGGCATTTGAGGGATTGATAGCAGTGGTGTTTCCGC
>Ga0255047_10000768_pt1 | contig 25815 bp, 34 predicted proteins | sample JV7_2_1_MG_FD_183640 | JGI IMG/M metagenome (GOLD analysis project Ga0255047, IMG submission 183640) | Seawater microbial communities from Jervis Inlet, British Columbia, Canada - JV7_2_1 | ecosystem: Environmental > Aquatic > Marine > Inlet | place: Canada: British Columbia | collected 2016-10-06 | reverse complement strand
CAGGAGCCGACAGACCAGGAGCCGACAGACCAGGAGCCTCCTGAAATGATGGCAGAATTACAAGATGAAAAAGATGGTATTTCGCAAGATTTCCCACGCGAGACGCCAACCCCTGAACCATATCAGGCCAAAAACATTATAGAGGCTGCTGAATTGTATCTATCAGAGATGCCTGTCAAACAGTATCAAGATTTTGTTGAGAGCGATGGGGGAAAAGTCTTTACCATCAAGGGACAACCGGGATTTATCCCATCCCTTACATTACTGGAAAGTCTCAAGGCTGAGATTATTCCTACCCTCAAATTAGATAGCGAAGGTGACGCATGGCAAGCATACGTAGCAACAGCAAAAGATATTTTGGAGGACAATGGTATTCAGACGACAGAGATTCTGTTGAGAGATTTGAGCATTTCCTTCAGGCAAGCGCGTCAAACTGCGTTCTCGCGGGGGCTTATCAATTTTGGCGTATCAGATAATGCGGCTGGTATCAGAATAAAAAATCTAAAAGACGGGCATATCATACGATTTATACACAAACAATGGGATGGGGTAGTTTTGGCTATGGGGGATCATCGCATTGAAACCGTTTTGCCGCCATCAGATTTCGGATGTGTTTGCTTTGCGGAATTGGTATATGATATTAATGCGTTGACCCCTGAAAATGAAATCCCAGTTCTTTTACCAGGGGAATCTTATAAACTTTATGCAGATGAATAAAAACATGATTGAAATGGCAAGCATCATAAATGTTCCTGTTTTGACATCGGGGATTTTCCCAAGCAGTAATGCGGGGGAAATCGAGATTACGGAAGCTGACCTTGACGAAATCATTGAGGGATCTAATCTTCTCCAACCCCTCATTAAAACAGCGATTAAAACGGGAATTTATGAAGGCAATCCTGATGTCACAGAATTTATGCACAATCGAGGTAAGCCTATTTCAGGGTTGCTCAATCTGAACCATCAAAAAACGCTCAAAGACCAGGTGAAAAATGCTGTATCTGATGTCACCGTCACTTTTGCGAAGGCTGTTATTGATGGGAAAAACTGGATTGTCAAGAGTTTTGAAAATGTTCCGAATGATGTTGCCGAAACTATAAAAAATCAATTTCAAAAGCGTTCCGTTGAGTTGTTATCTCTCAAAGATCCTAACACGGGGAAACTTTGGCCCCACATAATCACAGCGACGGCATTTTTGGACAAACTCACCAGACCGGCAGTCTCAGGACAGTCTACAGATTTAATCGTTGAATTTATGACGGATGAAAGCCCTTTAGTTGTGTTCATGATTGATCAACCATTTCAGGAGGAAAGCAATATGCCCGAAAAGACAGAAGAATTGGTAGTACTACAGGAGATGAAGCTTAATATCATTAAGCAAGACTCAAAAATCGTTGAGCAAGCCTCAAAAATCGTTGAGTTGGAGGGAATGGTAAGAGAAGCGAATTCGGCATCCGTAAAGAAGGATGAAATGATCATTAAACTTAAGGAAAAACAAGATGCTGTCGTAGTAACTCAAACTCTTGCTGAATTGTCCAGAATCCGCCAACATGAAGGGAAAGCTTACCAAGTAAGCCCGGCAGCCCTTGAAATTATTCATCCAATCATTGTAAAAGATGGAATTTTTGAGCTCGCTGAAGGCGAAACTGGACGTTCAAAGTGTGCAGAAGTTTTTAACTCCTTATTTGAAATGTCCTTAGCAGATAATCTGTTCGTATCCTTGTCGACACAAGGACAGAGCTCATTTGCACAACCAGATGCGAAGCCAAAAACGATGGCACAACGGGTGAATGAACTCGTTGAATCAGGGAAAAACATTTACGACGCCTCTCTACAGGCAGAAGCAGAGGGCTGTCAAGATATTTTGGAGGTAGCATAATGGCAAATTTAAGAGGATGGAAAGTTGATAGTAACACTAATATCGTCGCAACGTTTACGGAAGATATAGCTCCCGGATTGGTCGTCAAATGGTCTTCTGATTCTATCGCCATCGCAGGTGCAGGTGATGTTCCTGAAGGGGTATGTTTTACAGCCGTTGATATTTCTGAGAATGATGAAGGCGCGTTCATGACGTCAGGTGTTGCCAAAAGCGTATGTGCATCGGCTGTAACCGATTTAGCCCTGCCTCTTAAACCTGCGGCAGCGGGGACGGTGACGCCGGCCACAACGACACTTGACGCTTGTATCGGGTGGCCTTTAAATCTCGCTGCGATTGGTGAGGAAGTTGCCTATCGTGTCCAAAAACTTTATTACGTAGTGTAGGAGGTAAATCATGCCGAACGCTTATGGAGCAACACCCTTTATTTATCGACCTGTAATGTCTCAATTGAGCTTTGCAGATGTTGACCCACTTTATCTATCTGAGAGAAATCTTGCATTTCCTCCGATGGAAGTCAATGCCGAAACCGCTACATATTTCAAACACGATCTACAAGCCGCTTATGAACAAAAAGAGAACAAGTCTACAAAGTTCTCAACGCCTGAAAGTCACAACACAAGTGATGAATCGGCGACGTTCAGTATTCAGGCGATTTCGGACGCTTTTGAATTCTCGAACGCTGATCTTTCGCAGGCATTGCAATTATATCACATGAGTCGTCAACAGATGGTTGAAGCTCAAAGATTCTTCACAACGATGCGTCAAAAGAAGGCGAAAGATCTCGCCTTTGACGCATTCGTTCAGGAGAATACAAATTATGAAAGTGCCTCACAGTATTTCAATGCTGGGGTGGCTTGGAGTAATGTAGGCTTATCTGATCCACTTGCAGACATCGAAGCAGCAAAAATCATCCAACCCAGGATTGATTCAATGATTATCAATAATACAATCCTGAGCTTTTTGAGACAAAATCAAACTATCCAGGCCCGGACAACCATTACAAGTGAGAGTTTAGGTTCTCGTGTCGATCCATCGATCAATGTCGAATATCTGAAAAATTATTTCGGATTAAACAATATCCACCTGATCAATGGTGAGGTGGAAACCAATTCAGCCGATCCTGCTGATACGTCTTTAGTGGACATCTGGACACCATCGGCTTTTCTGTATCAATCGACACAACCATCTCAAAATAACCTCATGCAGGGGGCTTTCATGAAGCACATTTTTTGGAGACCTGAAAACATTGGCGAACCGGGAGAAGGATGGGCATGGATTGAGAAGATGAAAGAAGGTGGTGTGGCTGGTGTCACAAAGTGGGAACTTTGGAACCATTACTCTTATCATAGTCACGATCCTCGCTTGGCTGTGCGGATTGATGCTGTCGTTGTTTAAGGAGGAGAATAAATATGTCCACCCAAAAGAAGACCGCTAAAAAAGACGTGATTATCATGAATATGATGTTAACTGATGGCTCTAAGCATGTTGTCACAGGGGACAACATGCTTGAAGTGTTGTCGTCGTCTGAGAGAATTTGTAAGGAACGAGGTTTAAATTTCAAAAACAAACAACATCTTGTAAGTTGGGAGAGGAGTCAAAATAATGAAAAATAAAGTCCTAATCTCAGTCTTTTTTATTTCCGTTATGCTGTTGTCGGTTGTATTTTTTACGCCAGCCGCTCAACTGGTTTCTCAGATTCAAATTCCGGCATTTTTAGCGGGGGTATCGTCTAACAATGCCGGAACTGACACATTGAGAGTTGCAATTGTGTCTCAGGTTGGGGTTCAGGTATATACGCAGGCCACAATCCAGGGTGACGATGTGACCCCGGATATTTCAGGGGCATACTGGCTTACAACCTCAGCCAATGCAGGGGCAACAGCGATCACTGATTTAGACGGAGCAGTTTCAGGGCAGTCTCTCTGTATCATTGGAGGGAGTGCGACCTTTAGCAGCACAATAGCCGATTCAGGAAATTTTGCATTGTCAGCGGCTTGGACTGCCGGTCTTGATGATGTGCTGTGTCTCTATGTACAAGCGGATAATGATTACATAGAAGTCAGTAGGGCAGACAATTAAAAATGGCAACATATAGTACACAGACAAGCGTAGAGGCTCGTATTTCAGCAACGCGCCTCACTGCCCTCACTGATTTTGATGGGGACACGATAGCAGATCCGGCGACTATCGCAGCAGGGATAGCATTTGCGGGGGGGTTTATAGCTGGGAAACTCAAGCAGAGATATGGTCAAGACACCCTTGACTTGTGGTTGCTCCCTGATGATGTTCCCCCCCTTATCGCTTGGATTTCTGATACGTTGTGTATATGGGATTACAACATCAATAAGCCGGGATTATTCCCTGATGTGGAATCAATTTTTAATTCTGCTCATGCAATGCTGATAGACTTGGCAGAGGGGACTATGGATCTTGATGATGTTAACATCCCAACGGGTACGGAATTTCAGACAGAAGCAGCAACCTCTGATTTTGAGGCAGGTGCATGTCCACAGGATGCAAGTGTCAAGCCGACATGGATTCTGCCCGATCCACGAGAAGAAACATGGCTGATATAGGGCGCGAGCTATTAGCAGCAATCGAAGCGATACTTATTACAGAGACGGCTTCAGGTGAGAGCTTGGAAGCCATAAAGTCTTTTTTCGTCCTATATTCCTCATCTGAGTCTCCGCCCGAATACGCCACAGTTCCGCCAGTACTGAAGGTTGACATGCTTCCTATCATCGGTAAAACGATTACTTGTATCCCCCACATGATAGAAAAAGAATATCCGATCCGGTTTTCGTTCTGGAACGAAAACCAGGGGGAAACAAGGGATCAAACAGCAGCAATCATTTTAGACGCAGTTGAGGATATTTTTATTAATAATCGTATGGGAGTCTCCCAGACTGTCGATGCTCCTCAAAAAGATTATTCAATACCATCATCACCCCCGTTCGAGGCTCCTGTTAATGGGGGTTGGACAATGACGATCACTCACCGAGATGTTGACGTGAGAGCAAAATAGGAGACAAATAATGGCAGAAACTTTAACAGCTTTTCAAAACACAAAACAGGCTTTTATTGAAGAAACTACATTCGGAGTAGCTGCCACAGAGACGGCAGCCGGGGCGTTCCCATTGTCTGTTGATGGAAATGAGTTTAATCTTGAACGTGAATTGCTTGAAGATCCGACCATTTCTGGCTCATTTTCAAAGCCTCCATCTCTACCAGGGATGTACTCAGAAGACATTGGCCCCACAGTCTCCACCCCATTGCGAGGCATCGGAACATTGTCAGAACCCGCATGGGCGGTCTTAATGAAGAGTATTATGGGGGCACAGGTAGAGGGGAGTGACGGAATATGTGGTTTAGGGTGTACTACAAGCGTGATACAAGTCAAGTCAGGGGCGGGCGATCTCGTCGCGGGGCAATTGATTTATTTCACCACACAAGACGAAATCCGTGCCATTGTGTCTGAGGCGGCAGGTGTGATCACCCTGGACATTCCACTCATAAGCACCCCTGCTGAAGATGATACGTTTCTTGCAGGCATCAATTTCATGCTGGCAAGCTCAGGGCACCCGAGTTTTACGTCCTACACGCATTTTGAGGGAGATAAAAGGATAGTCTACGCCGGATGTTTAGCAACTCAGATGACTTTGGAAATGGCTGTAGGGCAAATTGTCCCACTTACATTTGTTAACAAAGGCACCGTTGAGCCGGTGACGGATTATACCGCGCAAGTTGTAACCCCAATAATAGATACGATAACCAAACCCATCAGGTGCCAAGGGACTACCGTATTTTCAAGATTTTCCGGGGTGGCTTCGGGAACACCAACCACCACAGAGACAATAATAACTACACCATCCTATGAGATCGCGATAGGTGATAAGATTCAGATCGATGTAGGGGCGGGGGTTTTTGAGACTGTTTTAATCACAAGCGTTTCAGGGGATGCTCTGACAAATACCACATTAGGACATGATGCTGTTTCGGTTGCCGCTTCAGGTGGGGACACGGTGTTTGTGTTAAGGATCGGATGCTCAAATAATCTTGGGGATACGATTGAGTTAACAATTGAGATGGAAGACGAAACGGAAAAATGTATTTCTGCCACCTCCGGTTTTTCTGGACGCAAACCCCTCAATCGGACAGTGACATTTACGCCAACCCCGTATTTCAAAAGTTGGCAGGACTTACTGTTACGGGATGGAAGCATCGGGAGTGCATTACAGATAATTTTGGCCGATCTCGATGGAAATTATATTTGTGTGTACATTCGGAATAAAATAAACACAGAATTTTCGTTAGAAACAGACGCTCTTATGCGTACAGGAGTCACGAGTCAGGCGGCTAAAGATAATGTCATGGGCAATGATCATGAAATTGTTCTTGCCGTCTTCCAGACGTCATAATTATGGCATTATTTAATGCGGCTGCGATATTAGCCGATGAAGTTCAGGAAAAAATTATCCTCATAGAGGGGTTCAAAACTCAAACTCAAAGCTATGAACTGAATATCATCATAAAAAGTGATAAAAAGATCCGTAGGAAGGCAACTGAAGCAAAGGAGAAACATAACTCCGTCAAATATCTTGCAAATTTTAGGGGAAATGGGGAAAATAACGCTGAAATAATCCCTACGAATAACCCGACTGGATACTGCTTAGATTTACTTCCTTCCTGCTTTGTTAGTAGTAATGGTGATGTCTTGGATGAGCATTCTTTGTCAACGCTTCAAGGTCTTGTCGAAAGATTCCCGGCTTTCGCAAAAGAGCTTGCTTCTAAAATGTTTGAATTTTTTGAATCAGGTGATGTTTTTGACACATCACAGATGGAATCTTATAAAAAAAAATAAGACGTTATGCAATGTGGGATGGGGGGGATGAGTGTCAAGAGTGTCATAGGGAGGCACTCATACAAAAGATCCCTCCCCTCAAAATTCCCTCGTGTTGTCAAACATTGCCATGTAGCAAGCACGGGCATCCCGCATTTCTGCCACCTGAGCTTAACGCATGGCTCGATTTTTTTAATGCAGTAGTTTTGTACAATCACACAGAAAACACGCTTGACCATGTACTTATCAGCAAGATTTGTAATGCCTATGGAATAGAGTTTTTAGTAGCTTTTGAGATGCTATCCATTATCAATGATGAGGTTGTACATGCCTATAGAGGGGTTAAAAAAAGCACGTGACGACATGAGAAAACGGAAGAGATTATTTTCCGGTCAAAATCCTAAGATGTATAACAAAATAGGAGAACAAATAGCCAGCAGCATTAAAAAAAATATTGATGACGGTGGACGCAATCCTAAATGGCAATCGCGTACAAGGCCATATACTTGGCCTATCCTGAACAAAACATCACGCATGAAAAACAGAGCGGAAAGTACAGCCCGTGAATGGATACACACGGCGGGGATGCACATCAATAGGATCTTTTCCCCTCTATATGGAATTTATCACCAGTACGGGACATCAAAAATGCCTATCAGAAAATATATAAAACTTATTCCTTCGGAAATCGAACGTGTCAAAAACACCGTCCGAAAGGCGTTTTTGACACCTTAAGGAACTATGGCAACTACAACGGATACTCTTATTTTTGAGATAAAAGTTGATGATGACGCGGAGGCTGTATTTTCCGCTTGGGATAAGCACTTTGAGAGCCTGTTGAAAAGCTCAAAAGAACTTGATAAGATCCTCTTGATTATGTCGAAAACATTGCAAAGAATAGGAGCTACGGGTTCTCAGGTTTTTAGCGATCTGCAAAAGACAGTTACCGATCTTGCCCCCAAAATTAAAACTGTCAAAGATGCGTTGTCGGTATATGACAAGGCAACCCAGGAGGCAAAGGAAGCAACTAAAAGTTTGGCATCTCGTATTAAAGATTTTTACGCCAACGAATTACGAAAAATGCGGGATGCTGTTATTGAATCAATAGAATCGTTTGTATCGCTAAAAGAAAATATTAAAGGGTTAGGGCGTGCTTTCGAGACAGGGTTTAAAATCGCAACGGCAGCGGTCACTGGTTTTGCGTCACTGGCGTTAGATGCTTTGACGGCTGTGTTTGACCTTGTGAAAAAAGTCGGTGGAGTACTTGTTGATGAATTTGATAAAGCCTTTAAAAGTTCCGTCTCGTTGGAAGATGCCTTGTCAGGGGCGAAAAGAACAGGGAATTTAACGGAAGAGCAAATGACTGATTTAGCTAAATCGGTAAGAGATCTCTCTTCTGTACAATTACAAGGGGCAGTCACAGCCGAAGAATTAGGCGAAGTTTTAGAAGTCGCCGGGCGACGGGGAATCTTGTCAGGGGAAGATTTTGAGAAATCATCAAGACAAGCCCTTAAATTTACAGAAGATGTTGCGAAAGCTTCTGTGGCTCTTGATCTTTCCTTCGGAAAAACAGCCGATGCACTCGGTAAAATACAGGGAGCTTTTCCAGGGAGTCAGGCAACCATCGGTCAGTTGGGAAATGCTTTTAATATTTTAGCCGATTCGACAAGGGCTGCGGCTCCCTCTATGATAGAAATTGCCAAAAGAGCCGCGCCTGCCTTATCCGTATTTAAGCTATCACAAGGAGATCTTATCGGATTTTCAGGGGCGATGGATGCTATGGGCGTTTCATCGTTCACGTCAGCAACAGCCCTTCAAAGCGCATTCAAAGCAATGACAGGGAGCACAGATGAGTTTGCTACTACATTTGGGATCAATGTGGCAGCATTCAATAAATTGGTTCAAGAGGACATGGGGCAGGCTATGGTGGTCTTTTTACAACATGTCCAAAAAATGGCAACTGAAACGCCAGGCGGTGTCCAACAAGTATCAGCAGCCTTATCTGAATTGAAAATCTCCGGGGCGGGGGTATCAACGGCTATATTGGGTTTAGCAAATTTAGGGACGGAGTTGGAGACAAAATTCTTAAACCCCGCCAATCAAGGCTTGACAAACATGAATTCGATCAATGCTGAATTCATAAATTCAATCTCTCGTGTGTCTCAATTATGGCAAGCGTTAGGGACAATCTGGATCAATACCACAGGGCAATTGACTGATGCGATGTTGCCCGCGATCAAAAGCTTTCTGAGCGTTGTCAACCAAACTGCAATGGATTTTCAGCAGTGGATCGGAGCTTCCGGGATCGCTGATCAGCTTCGAGCGTCCCTGGAATCGCTTGTGCAAACTGATATAATCCCTCTGGTGAATCAATTTGTTGAATGGATAAAGACGTCAGAGGCTCTACAAGACTTTTTCATGCATGGGATTCCAGACGGGATTGAGTCAGCGAAACTTGCTATTATTAGTCTGATTTCAAAATTTGAAACCTTTACCGGAGCAATTCAGCATGGGATGAGTGTATGGGATTCGCTCGTGATGGTATTTCCAAAATTGAAACAGGCAGAAAATATTCTCCTTGATATTGTTGCAGCGATCAAGGAAGTTATGGGCTGGGTTGAAAAAGCTGGGGGGGCGGTTGATATTTTTCGGATCGCCTGGGAGACTATCCGCGACACTGCATCAGACATCGGAAGTGTTTTTGAGCCTTTTTTTGACATGCTGGTTTCTGGTTTTGAAACGTCAAAGACCGCGATACAGGGCTTTATTGAAATAGCACAAGGGTTATCTAAGATCTTTACAAGCCCTCTTGACAGCATTCAAAAGTTAGGCAGTGGAATCGAAAATGTCTTTTCCTCACTGGTTAAATTTGTGAATGACTCGATAGGTGCGGTGGGCAAGCTTGCAAGCGCAATTGGAAGCATTGTTGGCAAATTAAAAGATGTCGGGCAGGAAGCTTTCGGGAATAGTACTTTTCCTGATATGCAAGAGTGGATCGGAAAAAATATTGGGGCTGTTTCAAACCTCAATTCGGGATTTGGTGCTTCAGTGTCCGCGTTGTCGGCGGTAGCGAAAGCCGGGAAAAATACGGGTCAAACCCTTTCCAACATGAACAGTCAAAGACTTGCCATTAGCCAATCTAATCTCCCCTCATCAATCAGGAAAGAACTACTTCAAGCTACACAACAACAAGCTACACAACAGCAGTTCAACACGAATCAAATTACAGGTCAATCCGCGCAGGACACGCAGAGACGCAGCCAGGCTGCGGGGGCAACAATTGTTTTCCAAGGGCAAAACATTGTGAACGACGCATCGCGGCAGCAATATATCAGAGAAACCAACAAAGGACTACAAAAACTCGAGCGAATGTCGATCCAAGGGTAATTTCTATGTATGGAACTCTAAAATTCTTATATGAGAATTTAGCTGAATCCGCAACAATTACGCTGTCATCCCAGGCCAACGGCAAATATAGTTACGCGGCAAAAGAGGGCAAGGGTGTCGCCTCTATGACTGTGGGAGGTGTGTATTCCGGCACAAACGACAGAACATATCTGGTTGAGTGTGACTCTGTTTCGGCTGGCAGTGAGATCGGTCAGGCGACGGTACGCTGGCGGTCTTCAGATACAGCCGGGGCATGGGAACAAACAGGGGTGGTCACAATGACAACCCCCGTGACAACGTTAGAGGATGGTTTGACAATTTCGTTTCAAGGAGGCACGGGGACTGATTTTGTCGTTGGTGATTCCTGGCAATTTTATGTCAAAGCAACTTATGGATTTGAAAGACTGCTTGATCGCAATCGAATGACGGGATGGAAGTCTACGGGAGACACATCGGAAAATATCGTAATAGACGCGGGGGGGGCTGTACAAAAACAAGCTCTAATCTTGCAAGATCACAATTTAACAGCATCGGCTACAGTAATATTTGAAGAGAATCCCTCTGATTCATGGGGGGCACCATCTTATACTTTCACATTCCCTACAATAACAGATCCGTTGATATTGTATTTCGATGAAATATATCAATATTCTCGTATAAATATTGCAGATCCCTCTAATCCTGAAGCGGTGATCCGCATCAACAATTTGTTTTTAGGGACTGTCCTCTCTTTGGAAAGACTCAATGCTGAATGGGGGAGTTCACAGCAGGAAGGCTACATTTTGCAAAAAAACGAGAGCGAGGCAGGAGTCAGTAGACGCTATAAATATGCCGGTCAACGGACGCTTCATCTAAATTTCGGGAATCTCTTAAGTAATGAGGACAAAGACGCTCTTGTCACGATGCAAAACGCTCTTGTTCTCGGTTCACAGGTTGCCCCTCTTTGGTGCCACCTGTTTTCTGATGAGCAAAGCGCACTCAATCTGATGACTTGGGATAACTTAGGGGAATGGACTTTTGAATATTTTAGGTATCTTCTCAATAGCGGGGTTGAAATGATTTTAGAGGAGGTTCCGAAGGTATGAGACGTTTCTCAGAAACATACAATGCTGCAAGAATGCGAGGCGACAAACCTTTTATTTTGGCATTCGTTTTTTCAAATCTTGGATGCCATGTGGTCGGTAAGGAGACGCCAACGGGAGACCATGTTACAGGAACACCATACAATATTATAGATTGGTCAGCGCGGGTTCTCTCATTCGGCACATTTCGGAAATCGTTATCTGAGAATTCAAATAATATCCTGCAAACTCTATCACAAACGGAAATGTCAAGCTATACTCTCACTTGTGACAATGCCGATGAATACTTTACTAATTTATTGGCGAGAGAAGAATTAATCGGACAACAATTGTTAATTTTTCAGGGGTATTTTGACTCATCTTTTGCTGATCTTCAGCCACTTTTTAACGGGATCATCCAAAGCGTAGAAATGTCAACGCTCTCTATCCAAATATCGGCGAATCAGGCTGTAAAAAACACCGAACCGGATGATCCAACCATTAATACAGAAACACTCTACTCAATGCGGAATCCAGGGATAGGAAATACTGGGGCTGAAGAAAGTTTTACCTATGCTGAACTTCAGGATGCGTTTTATACCGAAGACTATTGGGTTCTCACGACAACTTTTGTCGTTGATGATCTTGGAGTTGATCAACACATCCTTGAAATCGAAAATGATGCCTATGGAAATACACGGCTTCTTGTCGGCCTCGACAGTGATAACCATCCCTACATCTATTGGAATAGTGCCAGCCCATCGGCTCCACAAGACCTCAGAGCGATCACTTTTGATGGCATTACCATCAATCAACAAGAACTCTCACAACTTACTTTCACGATGGATCCCGCGAGTGCTTCAATCACCTGTAGGGATTTCTACCTGAATTCAGATGTACAACCCCTCCCCGCGTTACTTACTTTTAATTCAAAATATGGATCGCCTGGTTCAGGAAATGATAATTTAGATGATCCAACAGGGATTGTAATTTTAAATAATTTTTTGTATATTTGCGATTTTGGAAATAATCGTATCGTAAAAAGAGATACAGATCTTAATTTTGTAGCTCTCTATAATTTGACTGATTTTACGGGTCAACTCCCGATAGATATCTGTACTGATGGTGATTATTTTTATGTGTATGAAGTTTATGAAGACACAATCAACAAAGTCAATATTGCTAAATACACTTTGACATTTACTTTGGTTGATAGCGTGTATCTTTTTGATGGGGTTACAGGGGGAGGAATTTGTACTGATGGTACTTTTCTTTATACCGCTGATAACAATAATGATAAAATTCGGAAACATAATACATCCTTGACTTTTATAGATGATGTGGGAAGTTTTGGGAGTGGGGATGATCAATTTAATGCACCATTTGGCGTTGATACAGACGGGGTACATCTGTACATTGCAGATAGCGTAAACGACAGGGTAAACGTTCGAGATTTAGATCTTATTTTTGTCAAAAATATCAACATTGCAACAACGCCAGGCAATCTAATAAAGCAAATTAAATTGGCTCCCCTTTTTTTCTATGGTGGGTTTTCAACAGAGATAAGATATATCGGATATACAGGTCAAGAGTTGTATGAGTTTGGGACATCAGGGTCAGGTGATGGGCAATTCCAGGGAGTGCAAGGTATCGCCCTTGACAGCAACAATAAATTATACATTTGTGATACTGGAAATGATAGGATTCAAAAATTTAACCAAGATGTTTCTTTGATGAATACAGATGATGAAGGAAATGATACCTTAATAATCGGGAAAGACTTTGGAGGGGGGGGCTTGGGCGATGGTGGTGGAATTTACAAAATTATCACATCAACCCTTGCCGGAATACCTCTGTCCATTTTCCAAAATATTGATAACGACAATCTTTTAACAGATTTCCCTGAATTGATACAAGGGCTTGACACGGCTCTTGTTGATGGGGTATGGGAGGAATTCGGAGAAATTGAGGAAATAATAAGTACAACATCAGTTGAAGATGGAGTCGAGGCTCTCACGGAGATTATCATGCCCACTGCCGGGAGATATGCTGATCCAGGTGAAAATCAACAAAATGTCAATCTGCCTCTCGTCTACGGAGATATGACCGAAAATTCCGATGAAGCCGTCTGGACTGCGCCAGGGATAGATACAGTCAATTTTGTTTATTGCGTTTCGGGGTGGCCTCTCCTATCGGTTGCTAATGGGAATGTCGTTACCGTTTACGTTGATGGTGTAGAAACGCCATCAGGTTGGGTTTTTGACGAATCCAATGACTATGAAAGTCAAGGAAACATTGCGATCCTTGACTTTGCCTCAGACCCTGGCGGTGTGGTGACTGTGAGATGTAAAGGAAAAGATGATGGGGGAACATTAATCACGAATCCGATCTCGGTCATTGACGATTTCCTTGATTATGTTGCGACATTGCTTGATGTCACGTGGCAAAAAGGGCAGCGTTCCTTTTCTGACGCGACCAATGCGGCTGATCAGAATGGCTATACCTGCGCCGGGATTATCCTATCAAATAATACATTAGGATATTGGCTGCAAAATATCCTCAATTCTTTTTTGGGATGGTTCAATTTTGCGGAGGATGGGACACTTGATGTATATTTGCGTCCACTGTCCATTACCCCGAAAATTGTTGAAGAAGTGCAAGAATATAATGCCATACATTACGATATTCAAAAATCAATCGCAAATGTGTGTAATCGGCTTATTATTGATTATGCGTTATCATCAGCCGACGTGGACAGACGATTTAAAAATAATGCCCTGACTTCCTATTTCCGAACGGCTGATGAAGTGTCAGAAGGCCAAAGCGTAGGGATTTATGGGGATCGAAAATGGTCATTAGCTTTCGATTGGACACGCAACACAGCCACCGTTGACACAATTATAGCCGCGATTTTTGACTTTTATCGTTTTCCTGATTGGATACTCAACTATTCAGGCCAAGACACAAAATTTCTTATTTTAGATCTTTATGATCATATAGAGGGTTCTTTTTCTCTGCTACGGGATAATAACGGGGAAGTACAGGAGAACACTATTTTTGAATTACGCGGCCTTGAAATAAATCTTGATAATTTCCAGGCTCAATTACAATTATTAAGCCTCATCTCATTGTACGAAGTATTTTTCGAGTCAACCGGTTTGCTCTTCCTGACCAGCAATGAAGCAAAGATTAACGTAAGGAGAGAATTTTGAGCTATACCTCAGCACACACAGGCGCCGACATAGATCTGTCTGTCACGCAGTCTCAAAGTGGAACACTTAGCGATGGAACAGACTCAACAACCGCGTCTGAACTACGCACATTTTTAGATGACCCTCCTACTGGGATCATTGGTGAGGTACGGTATGGTTTTTGGAGTTCCTCCCCTGATCCTGATCGATGGATTTTATGCTATGGGAGCATAGGGAGTGCATCCAGTGGGGCTGATAATGCCGCGTCAAAATATGAAGCCCTTTTTACACATCTTTGGGATACATTGTCTGACACATACGCTCCTGTTTCGACAGGCAGGGGGGCGAGTGCTGCGGCTGATTTTGCTGCCAACAAAACTCTGACAATGCCTGATTCCAGAGGCCGATCTCCAATGGGAGCCGGTACCGGTGGCGGTCTAACCGCCCGAACATTAGGTGATACAATTGGAGAAGAAGACCACGCGAATGCAGAGGCCGAAAACGCGACACATGATCACGATTATACGACTGGATCGGGTGGAGGAACTGATATTAATACGACAAGCCCGACGGCAGCATGGGACACACTTACAACGACAACGTCAGGGAGCGGGTCTCCTCATAATACCGTGCAACCCTCTGTCATTGTCCAAGCCATCATACGTTATTAGGAGATCTTATGTTTTCAGAAAGAAACGGAAGAATCTACATAAAAAATAATGGAGACAAGTTTGAATGTCTGTCTGATGAATTTAAAGCATTCGAGCCGTCATATCAACCTATTTCGACCGGACAAATTCGATATTGGAACACCAGGAAACAATATTTAAGTATAAATAATAATCAAGGGATTGACCCATTTTATACGCCTCAGCGATACTTAGAATATCAGAATAAAATTGACTATTATGTGAGCCTTTATGCGGAGGCGCACCCGATAGCTCCGGAACCGCCGGCATTGCCTGAAATGTATCTTAATTTATTACTGTCAGGAGGCGATGAAAAAGATCCGGTAGGCTGTTCTGATGAGATAGCAATGGCGATAAGTGGAGATATCCGCGGCGAACCAGACTCACCAGGACTCCCAGTGTTAATTTCCTCCGATTGGCGGGTCACGATCCGCAAGGTAATTTCTACAATTAATCCTATAGCAATAGATTCGAGGGTTTTAAGCGTATCAATTGTAGACAATGATTTGACACTCTTTAGTTTTCTCCCGATTGGCTGGGAATCAGGGACATATCAGATCTCTGAAGAGGATTTTGAATTGATTCAAGGCGACGTCTTTGGACTTCAGGGTGATTATCGTATTCGTTTACTCAATTCTCCACTTTTTTTCGAAGTTCTATAGGAGGCTCTATGATTAATACACAAGGCTTGCCACTTGAACTTAGCGCATTACTTAGCAATGGTTTCGCAGAAATCAGTACGGCCAATAAATTTGGACGGGCGCCTGACGGGATGCAAACGACTGTTACCGACGTATGGGATAGAGCAGACGCAGTACCCACTCAACAAATATGGCTGCCTCCCACAACAGCCAGATTACACGCGATTGTCAGTACGAGTCTTGCCGATAGCGACACGGGAGGGGTCAACCCGCAAGGAGCGGGATGCCGAACTGTTGAGGTGTACGGTTTACAAACTTGGGCATCTTTGGAGACATCAGAGATCGTCACTCTGGATGGAACCACGCCAGTCAATACGATCAACTCTTATGTGATCATACATCGAGTTATTTGCAAGACATGGGGATCATCAGGCCCCAACGTAGGAATAATTACGATAACGGCTGATGTTGATGGGACTGTTACAGCCCAAATAAACGTAAGTAAAGGTCAAACACAGATGGCAGTATATGGGATAGGTTCCGTGACAACAGCTTACATGACGAACTATTACGCATCGTTGCATGATGCCAGAAACCCCACTCAAAGTTCTTTTGTCGATATATGCTTACATATTAATCCATCCCCTGATATTGAGACAAATGTGTACATCACGAAGCATACACAAGGGGTATCAAGTTTTGGGTCAAGCTATCTCCCCCATCGCTTTTCCCCATATTTTGAAATTGTAGGCCCGGCAATAATTAAAATGCAAGGGACATCAAGTGATGCTGATAATGATCTATCATCGGGGTTTGATTTATACCTCTCCACAATAAAATAAAAATGAAAACAACCAGGGTCGCGGATTACGCACAATTTTTACGGAGTAGTGGGGTTAAAATCTCTGATATTTGCCGAAAGCTTGGGGTATCCCAGGCTTGGGTATACCGCAAAACCAGCAACGTCAAAGAGCCTGCTGTGACAAAGAGAGATGTAATCCTACTTCTTGTGTCCATTATTTTTAAATTGGCGCAGAACGCCAATGCGCATATTGATGAAATCGAAACTTTCCAAGCATTCGTAAGCCCGATCTCAAAGATCGCATCGACAATTCGGAATTTGACCGAGGTTACGGAAACGACAGAGATATTAGATCGGGATGAGATTTTAGTACAAATGATTACAGAAGCCGCCCGATCTGAAACTCCTGAAGAAGTCCTCATTTGGCTTCAAGAAAAGTATGACAGAAACAAGGAGGCTCTGTAATGGGTTCACCACGTTAAAAAAATTTGACTCAAATGGATCAAAACCATGCTAAATTGGGGGAAACATGGACGCGAATAAAAAACAAGAGATACCAGCAGGAAACGGGCAAAAAGTCGTTGACATTGTGATCAATGATATAATACAGAGGGCAGAAGAAGGAAAAGAACATTACGGAATTTATTTGAGAACCATGAATGGGAAGGATGCACTCATTGAAGCCTATGAAGAAGCACTTGATCTTGTTATGTATTTACGCCAAGCAATTTTAGAAAGAGAAGAGGATCGAATCAGGGGGGAATGTGAAATACAAACTTGATGAAATTGTCGAAATTGTGACAGAAACACTTGAAGAGACGGCTAAAGATTTGCTTAATTTGGAAGACAGGCGACCTGCGATCCATCTCACTATCAAATCAATGTACGCTCTTTTGAAATGTATCGAGGCTGATGAAATTGAAGAAACTCTCATGGCGAGAGGATTTGAGAACACTCACCAGATCATTGCTGAGACAAGTTTTTGTAAATTACAGAAATAAGAAATAATGCCAACGAAGGAAATTAAAGATTTAAAACAGAGTTCGCTATCTATATTTCTTCCGCTCCTTAATGGCCCTTATGCGTTGCCAGTAATAATGGGAGGGATACTCTGGTTCTTGTCTGGAATGACAGATGATCAAACAAATAGATTGAAAGAGGTTCTCCCCCTATTGAACAGCACACCAGGGATTGCTCTTGCTATAGTTATTGTGGTGTCCTATTTAGGCAATATCTTCGTCTCTCCTATCAGAGAGATGACGAAGGCTCTAAGTAATATTAATCATGCCATAGAGGACATGAGAGGAGAGATCCACAATAAGATCGAAAGATTTGATAAAAAAATAGAAATGGCAGCCAAGCAACACAGAGATATTCAAGAAGAAATAGAAAAGCTTGCAAAATTCTACCCGGGACATTAACATGAAAGAAGGGAAATTGACCTATAGTAATGATCCTATCAGATATTACATGATTGATCTCGATAAAATTGAACTCATGACCCTGAAAAATAAAAGATCGGGCATTATTCAATACCGTCCGACTCGATGGCGGAAATTTCTTTGCGGAATTTTGACATGCGGGCATAGAATGGGATTCGTTCGGCTCCCGGAATCTGTCATAAAAAATTTTCTTGATTATAGAGTCGCGGCGACAGCCGTAGGCTCAACAAAAGTAAAAATTAACGGATTCACAGCAACGATTGAACCCTGGAACATTGGGAATGTTTTCAAATTTTGTATTGAATCCTTCCAATTCGGTACCTTTTGGCGTTTTTGGAGGTGGAGGTGGTAATTTAAAATCTCCCTCCGTCTGTTCTTTAAATCTTTCCTGGTCAGCGCATTGTTATCTATTCATTGATGTCTATTTGGTCAATATCTTCAACGATTTTCAATGCCCTTAATTCACCAGGGTCAAATTCATCTTTCTTGTCTTCAAAATACAAAAGAATTTCTTCTTCTGTCTCAGCTTTGAATTTATCTCTTTCTAATTCTACGGGTTGCCACACTTTTTCTTTATTTTTTTCGAAATAATCGTTATATGCTAACTGTTGCAATGTATAGTATGTACTCACGATTTTTTCTCCTGATAGATAACGCCCAGATTGAGCCGGTTTGAGGGGAAAACCGGAGTTTGACATGTCAACCAACGCCGCGCCCCTCAAAGTCGTTTCCATTCTGTTTTGTTGGCATTATTCGACATCATTTTCAACTGCGCCATTTGACGCATAGCGTTATGCGTCAGACGCCAAACACGCGCCTGTACGCTGTTCATAGTGGCAACCAAACCTCTGCTTCCTTCTCATAATCTCATCTCCTGGCTTCGCGCTTGCAGTCAGGCGCATTGTTAGACACCTTAGTTCATTTCCAGGTCAAACAGACTGATTTGCCGTCTGACCGGATCATAATTTGTAATCAAGATTTCCGTCCGTCTGTTCTTTAAATTACACCTTTCGCCTAATTCTGTGACGAATAAACCATGTTCTTCTGCCATGTCTATGACGAGAGGATTATTGAACTCCGACACGGCAAAACGAATGCCTGAACCTGTCAGGATAGAAAACAAATCCCGTGTATCATCTTCTGTGAAACCTTCTGCGTAATTATTCGACGTTCCAATATATGGCGGATCTGCATAAATAAAAGCTCTATTCAAATCGAGTTCATGCCTAAACGCTATTCTTTTTAAAATATCCCTGAAATCGTCATTTACAAACTGAACAAATGAAATCAAATCAAATGCGTCTTTAATTTTGTCGATCAGTATGCGCTTACAATTATTTTGCCCTAAATTAAGAGTATCTGAATGCCCTAAAAAACTAAAATTTGACAAAAATAAAAAGCGTGTCGCTTTCCAAACACAATCATTCTCTTCTTGCTCTTTCCAGTATTGAAAGAGCTTGTCATGTACGGGCATCATACGGATTGCCTCTTCAAGTGCTTCCTTATGTTCCTTAAGCACCATGAACAAGTTAAACACATCTTCATCTTTGTCATTTGAAATGATGTACTTTGCCCGGTCAATCATCGCGAAGGTGACAGCCCCGCTTCCCATGAACATGTCAATAAACGTCGTAATGTTTTCCGGGAATAACGGCAGCAGTTTGGGTAACAGATTCGTTTTCTTTCCTAACCTTCTCAACATTTCGTACCATCCCGAACCGGCCTTTTGCGTCCGGTTGATGCCATTTTTATACAGCGCCATGGCTAATTATTTTTAAATGTGACCGACTATCGCTCAAATTAAGTTCAGTTTCAGCGACAAGATCGGAATGATCTGCTTTCGATAAACCATCAAGCATCCCTTTGTTGTAGGCTATATTTAGCGCGTGCGCAATTTTAAAAAGATCCTTATTAGCATACGAAATTTGCATTTCTCCCATCGTAGCTATGAACGTTGCTGCATCCCCAACTGTACCGAACATATTCAAATCTCCTTTCTCCTTTCAAGTGCATGATAACGCCCGGCTTCACCTGCTGAAACCCGCCCTCGGTAGCGGGCAACACACCCGACACAACCACAACCCTTGAACGGAAGAACCATGCTGAAATTGCGCCGCGTTCCTCAAGTCTGGTGCATTTGCATTGTTATGGCGAATTGCATATTAAGGGAGGATTGAAACTTGTCCTGCTCCTCCCCAATTATTTCGCCCGCCCCTTCAAACCACGTTATTCACCTGTTTATAGTTCAGCGAGACTCTTTTTGATGTAATATTGACATTGAAATCTATCGAGCATTTCTGTAATATCTTCTCGAAATTTCAACCAATCAGATTGACTCTCAAGCTCTTTATTGTGATTAATCTTTCCAATTTTCCAAAAATCAACAATAGAATGTAATGTAAAAACCAGTTCAAGAGCTTGTTCAGTGTCAATTACTGGTTCAAGGCTGATCCATGTCGGAATGCATCGTTTCTTGGCTTGTTCAATCGCTTCGATTCTGTCGCCGATTAATGCTGCTCCCGGCTCATATTTGCTGGCATCAACTTGTTCGAGCCACACAAGAGACGTTCCAAATCTGGCTTGATACCCTTCCAAAATATCAAAATCTCTGACTGCTCTCGTTCCGCCTTTTGTCAGTATCGTAAACGGTAAATTCTTCTCTCGTAAGATTTCAAGAGATTGTCGAGTCAACTGGAGTTCCATTTCTGCGTGTTGATACACGTCACCCTGAAAACTCAACAGAATTTCCGGTGTGTTTCCATTCAGTTGATCGACGTCTTTTTTGAGCTTTTCGATGACATCTTTCTTCGGATTGGCTGCTGTATAATACTCTTCTTTCTTATATCGTTTTGCATAGCAGTATTGACAGCCATGCGTACACCCATTATACAGATTACAGGCGAGATCTGCGTATTCCTTCGCTTTTCCGGTTGGCTCATATATGACTTGCATGATACTACCTCCGCTTAAAATAACGTGGTTTGAAGGGGGGCGGCCACTGAACCTGAGTTTTGACACGATACTTCCCCGCGCCCCTTCAAAAGTCGATTTTACGCCATTGTTAGAAGGCTATCATTCGACAACAAAGCTTGAGCTTTATCAATGCCCTCTTCTTCCAAACACCATCCGAATTCATGATCTGGTTCACTATGGAAAATAAGCCCTTTTTCTTCCAGAGATGACATCAGACCAGCAGCAACATGGTTACTGAAACAAGTCCTTGTTGAGATTACCGAACGGTTAAACCATGAAAAATTATCTTCATGTAAATCGTTTGGTTCTTCTCCACCCATATTTTCAAGAGCTTCTTCTGTAATAGCTATCAATGCTTTTTCTTCTTTTTCAGTTAACAACATATATTTCACCTATCATCCAAACATGTACTGTGAGTGATGACTGTCATAAGTGCGCGGTGTCACTCACAATACATGCCTGACATTTTTCTTGTTATACATCAATTCCTGATTTTTTGAAGTATAATTTAACGACAATAATTCCATCTTCTTCGCCGGATTGCACCGCCATAGGAATATCAATTCCCTTTTTAATTTCTACTCCACGATGCGCCAACGCCTGACGGAATCGTTTTTTGAGTTCAAGCCGGATATTCGATCCGGCTTGTTGAATGCGGCCAAAGTAGATGTCAAATGGTTTAATTGCCACTATCCACCTCTCACGATTGCATCAAACGTTGTAAAATTTTCTTGAACCTGGATAAATGCCCATACTGCTTTTGACATACCATCACAGAATGCTGAATACTCATTTTCATTCTGTTCTTGCCATTCATCCAGCCGATCCGAAAGATCGCGTAATCCCTGTGTGCCCTTTTTTATGGCATAAATCGAAAATTGCACAACACTATCAGACCCCCAAAAATCTCTGTCAAAATCCCCATCAAAATCAAGTTGGCCTGCATCAATTGCATCCGTAAGCCAATCTGGTAAAGCCGCGTATAATTCTGTAAATTCAGGAATGTCCCCCCAACTCTGACATAATTCAGCATCAAAAACCGCATTTAATAAATTACTCGTTTCAATAATCTTTCTGATTATTTTTTTATTTAGCATTGACAACATATTTCCTCCACATTCGATCCATCCCTCACCATAACATTCGTGACATTCTTTTTTGGATTCTTCTTCAGCCTGTTTAATCCCAGGATTTCGTTTCAACCATTCTTCTATTGATATAACTTTTGGTAATCCCATAATTTTTCACCCGGCTTGATGTGGCGACGTTAGCCGCCGCCACACGGAACACTTGAGCTTTATCAATGATGTCTCTACTTGTTTTGTTATTCTATGTCTCAGCTTACGGATATACAATACAATCAAGAAGAGTTTTTGTCAAGTATTTTTTAGTATTTTTTAGTATTTTTTAGCATTTAGCCTGATAAAGTTCCCCATTCAGGATGATCACGACAGTCTCCTCCTAAAATTCCCTGAATATAAGCAAGTTGACTGGCTTTTAGTTCTGGTATGAACTTCAATTCACCTTTAAAATCTGTATTGTACCCCATCATGTATCCTCATTCGAGAGTTCGTCTAACGCTTAAAATAACGTGGTTTGAAGGGGCGCGGCCACTGAACCTGAGTTTTGACACGATACTTCCCCGCGCCCCTTCAAACTCACATTCATTCTATTGTTATCACCCTGGTTCACATATTCAAATTCAATTCTGTTTACCGGGCGATATTCAGAACATTTCATGTGCTTCATGAACATGAGCACAAACTCTTGCGGTGTCATGTTCGGAAAACCTTCTCTTATGCAGTCCTCTTGATTTATCGCGTTCAAAGGTTCCATCCGTTTATCAATAACGCGGATTTGACAAAGCACTTCAATTTTTTCACCTTTTTTCAATCCCATGCACTTTACGCAGGCATTGACGATTTCTCCTCTTTTTAATTGAGCCCAACCACAACGGCGAGTTACCGTTTTTATTTTATTTCGGATCTGCTCTGTTGTCAACATAAAAGACATATTTCGTGGCATACTTACGACCTCACTTTCAAATAAAGTTCTCTTGTGATTCGGGAGCGTATGAGTTTCTTTCCCTCTCCCTCCCTAAGAAATATGGCTTCAGCCCTCAATAATGCCTGCCATCTCTGGTCATATTCACGTTTTAGCCCTTGAAGTGCCTCACGCTCCTGTATTAAAACCCGCTCAATGTGTTGATTATCCAAAAGCCCTGTCCTCCTGTCTTTGTGTATAGTTGGCGAAACAGGTAAACTCACCTAAAAAACGGCAAAGAACAGTACCTTTAGGCCCGTTACGATACTTCGCAATAATCAACTCTGCCAATCCCCGTTCGGCCTCCTCAAAATATTCTTCGGGACGGTAGACACATATCACTATATCTGACGCCTGTTCTAAGTTCCCGCTATCTCTTAAATCTGACAACATCGGACGTTTATCTGGCCTCTCTTCACATTTTCTGTTTAGTTGAGACATGGCAATAACAGGGACATCCAACTCCATCGCCATGTTTTTAAGACTTTGTGCAATATTCCCAACCTCGTCATTTTTGTTGGCGTGTTGTTGATGTGTCTTCATCAACTGAAGATAATCAACAACAATCAGATCAAGTCCCGTTTGAATCAGCATTCTTTTACACTTGCTCTTGACCTCAACTACCGTTTGTTCTGCGGTATCATCGATAGAGATCGGTAATGAGCCTACAATCTCATTTGCCCAAGCCAATTTCTCCCAAGCATCAGGGTCAGAGAACTTCCCTGTTCTCGCCTCACTCGTTGAGACTTTCCCAATTGCACAGGTTTGCCTCCCCACAACTTGTTTTTTGTCCATTTCCATGCTGAAAAATGCGATATTAAAGCCTTTTGAGGCTGCGTGTACTGCAATGTTGCAAGCGGCCAGAGCAGACTTTCCCATTCCTGGTCTCGCAGCTATCAGGATAAGATCCTTCTTTTGAAACCCACAGGTCAATCCATCTAAGTCTTGCAAACCGGAAGGAATACCGCTAAGTTGCCCATCACGTTCAGAGAGCTTTTCCAAATCGTCAAACCATTCTTTCGCGGTAATACGGTTGCTGACAAGCCCTGTTTTTTTCTGTCCAGAGGACAGGCCGAAGATGACATCCTGAGCTTCTTCCAATAATTCCGAACCGAGCCGCGCACCTTCATAGCACTTTGTCGCCATTTCAACAGAGGCATTCAGCAGATTCCTGGCAATGGCCTTTTCGTGTACGAGTTTCGCGTGAAACTCGACGTTTGCGGCTGTCGGAACATCATCAACCAAAGAGGCCAAATACGCAGGCCCCCCAACATCATCGATCTGCTTTCTACACTCAAGTTCAGCACGAACGGTCAACAGATCGACAGCCTCCCCTCTCTCGATCAAATCCAACATCACTTGATAAATTTTACGATGGCTCCCCCTGTGAAAATCAGACATTTCCATCTGTTCAAGCACTATCGCAAAGCTCAACTGAGAAAGAAACCCAGCCCCTACTATTGCCACCTCTGCCTCTATATTCTGAGGTGGCAATCTCTGCATACTCATGTCTGCCACTTCATCCAGACTTTTTTTATTTTCAACAATTGATATAAGATTTTCCTCCTATAATATTTTGGGGTGGTGTGTATCCTGATGGTTTTGTCCCAGCGGTGATGTCTGTGGGGAGGATGGCAATTCCATCTTGTAAAATCCCACTTTTAGCGATGTAACCAAACAAAGCAGTTGTATTTCTCCTTGTGAGCTTTGGCAGTGTTGCTTCGATGGCTCTTTCCATTTCAAGAGGGTTCTGAACCCCAAAGTCCCCCATTTGTTTTTTGAGTTCTTTTTCGTTCAGGAAATCCCACCGATCAAGCATCTTTTCAACATCGTTTTGATCCCATGAAATAAGAACAGCAGCAACAGCAAGTTTTGCATCATTCACTAATTGAACGTGAGATTCGTGAGGCTCTGTTGCTGTTGTACTTTTATATGTACTTTTATATGTACTTTTAGACTCCTTTTTTGTGGTCTTTAAATCGGTGGCTTGCGCTGTATTTTCAGGTGATGAGCTATTTAGCTCTGCTAAAGAGGTATTTAGCTCTGCTAAAGGGGTGTTTAGCTCTGCTAAAGGGGTGTTTAGCTCTGCTAAAGAGGTGTTTAGCTCTGCTAAAGAGGTGTTTAGCTCTGCTAAAGGGGTGTTTAGCAGAGATTTATCATGTGAAGAGATCTTTGACGACTGCTTTATGAAAATCTTCCGAGTATTTTTCTTTTTGTCAATTTTAACAACGATGTACCTTGATCTTTTTAGCTGTCCAATCCATTGTGAAACCGCTGACCTTGATACTTCGTAAAGATCAGCAAAATATTTATTTTCAGCGTAACAATACCCCTCACGTTTGGCAAGGGCTGTAATTTCCCCATATAATAATTTGGCGTTGGGGCATAAATCAATATCATATCTTACATCTGCTGGGATAATCGCGAAATATGACGGTTGTGGTTTCATTTTATCTCCTTCGATAAGAATGTTAAAAGTAAACTTTTGGTTGACGGATGCAGTTTCTGTCCCTTATTAAGGTACCTTGATACATTTGATCGGTTCAAATGTAACCAATCAGCAAGTTGTTTCTGGTTCCAGGTTTTCTTCGCCATCACCTCAAGAACTAATTCTTTGTCATTCATTGTAGTTACCTCCTTAAAAAAGTATATTCCTATATATATAGATACTTGCGTTACGCAATAAAGTCAATAAAAAAAAGAGGGGAAAAGATGAAAAAACTTCATTTCCCCTCTTCTTCATCTTAGTTTTTGCAAATGTTAGCGTAAAGTTCCCCAACACTTGCAAATGACTTTGTGTTTTTATTCCGAAATGTTCGCGCTACCACAACCTTTTTTACGCCTTTCCTTCTCACTTTCGGACACGC
>Ga0255047_10000765_pt1 | contig 25857 bp, 21 predicted proteins | sample JV7_2_1_MG_FD_183640 | JGI IMG/M metagenome (GOLD analysis project Ga0255047, IMG submission 183640) | Seawater microbial communities from Jervis Inlet, British Columbia, Canada - JV7_2_1 | ecosystem: Environmental > Aquatic > Marine > Inlet | place: Canada: British Columbia | collected 2016-10-06 | reverse complement strand
CCGCGAGACCGTCCGCGCCCTGCTCAAGGAGCCAACGACAATGACGCGCGAAGGCCTCCGCGTCCGGGCTCAAATCGGGCTTGAACGGCGTCAGGGCCGGCACCAACACGCCTCGGAAAGTGGATTGCGACATTTGTACTCCCTGCTTACTCGTCAGAAGTTGTAGAGCTTGGCTGCGTTATCTACCAGAATCTTGTGGCGGACTGTCGCGTCTGGAACCCAATCGAATAATAGGTCCAGCAGATCGCCGTCGTTGGGCATCGCTCTCTTCACCATGACATGAGGCCAGTCCGATCCCCAGAGTACACGGTCGGGCGTCTGCTGCACTAACTCCGTCGCGAATTCGGTCGCACTCGAATAGGGTAGCTTACCGGCCGAGACGCGATAAGGGCCGGTGAGCTTCGTCCAGCATCGCCCGGCCAGCATGAGACGTAACAGCGCCTGAAAGCCTTCGTCGTGGATATTTCGATCGGGGCGGAAATAGCCGAGGTGCCCGATGACGATATCGACTGAAATATCCCCTAACAATTCGTCGAGTCTCGGGTAATCGTCTACGTGCACGAGCAACTCTACATGCCAACCGAGGGGATCGATTCTTTGTGCAATTTTTTTTATCGGTTCAAGTGGCAGTTGCGTCGTGGTGTCGGCGACGTCGACGAGATTGAAGCGAATGCCGCGTACGCCGGCCTGATGCAGCGAGTGCAAAGTATCGTCAGAGACCGTCGCATCGATCACCGCCACGCCCCGGTTCGGCAGCGGACAGTGCTTCATGGCCTCCAGCATGGCGGAATTATCCGTACCGTAGACGCTCGGCTGTACGAAGACGACACGACCGAGGCCGAGTGTTGTCGCGACGTGCAGGTAGTCCGCCAGGAGGGCATCCGGTGGCGTATAAATTCGTTCCGCCGCATATCGGTACCGGAATTCGGGCCCACAGATGTGCATGTGGGAGTCGCATGAAAGTTGCGGCAGCGGTAGCCTGGGCGGAACTGGCGAGGGATCGGGGCCGGCGCAATAGGGGGCGTCTGAGGACGAGTCGGTCAAGGCGGCGAGTGCTCTATATCGCCCGAGTCGAGCGAGTCAAGAAGGTAGCGGATGATCGCGACGGCATCGGCCGATCCCAGTCCAGCAGCGTTAGCTGAGCTGTAGGCGGTGAGTGCCGCTGTTGTCGTCGGCATCGGGATTCCGAATTCGGCGCCGACCGCGAGTATCGAGCGCGCATCTTTCTCCATGGTCGCGACGTCGAACGCCACGTCAGCGGAATCATCTACGATCATCGATATCTTATGAGAGAGAGCCGACAAGGCACCGCCGCTGTCACTGACTGCGCCGAGCATCGTATCGAGAGCGAGTCCGCCAGAATGTCCTAGTGCCAGAGCTTCAGCGAGCGATTGCCAATAGACGGCAAGAGGGAGATTGAGCACGAGTTTAAGAAGAGAACCGTTGCCGACGGGTCCCGCATGAACAATTCGCCGGGTCAGGGCCTCGAGGGTCGGACGAGCCCGCCCAAGATCGGCTTCGGATCCGCCAACGAGCGCCATCAATCGGCCTGTTCTTGCCGGGCCGACCGTTCCCGATACCGGCGCGTCCATAAAAGCAGCGCCCTTTGCACTGCAGCGTTCCGCCAGGTCTCTAGCGGCCTCGGGACGCAGCGTACTCATGTCGATAAAGAGTTTTCCCTCCGCAGGCACGGAGAGCAATCCGTCGGTACCGGAATAAACGTCGTAAGCCGCCTGATCGTCGTACAACATCGAAATGATGAACTCCGAACGCGTTACGACATCCGCCGGAACGGCCGCGACCTCGGCGCCCGCTGCCTTGAGGTCCTCGGTTTTCGCCGCGCTTCGGTTCCAGACGGTAACGGTGTGGCCGGTATCGAGAAGCCTGGCGGCCATGCCGGCGCCCATTTTGCCTAGTCCGAGAAATCCGAGTCGAATCTGCATAGCTTCGCGCCGTCGTTTTGCGATGTTCCAGAGTGAGGGCGCCACCGCATGCTGGTGAGCACACTCCGTGGCGGTTCGAGAATTATAGCGAGGCTGGCGCGAGCGCGCCCACGATTTGCCTTGCTGTAATACGAGAGCTAGAACTCGATCGTCACAATCGGTATGTCCGCGTACGCGCCTGGCGGCGGGTCCTGGCTCGCGAAGCTGCGGCCGTAGACGGTGTGGTCCATATCGAACCCCATTCCCATTCCGCCCATGCCGCCCATCCCGGGCGGGAGTGCCTGCACGACCGGCGACGTGCCCGAAGTGCCGTCGCCCCAGATCGTCGTATACGCGGCATCCTGATATAAGTTGTAGTTGAGCTGATTCGGGCCCGAGGGCATGTAACGATTGGCCGGGTCGCCACTCGTGCCGCCGTCGATACGCACGGTGTAGAAACCCGGCTGGCCGGGATCCGGATCGCCGTTACACGAGACCTGAATCAGGGCCGTCGAGTCGACCGGAGTCGGTGTAGCGGGAGGGTAGTTGCCGAATCCCAGTGGAAATACCGTTATCGTGCAGGTTCGGGCCGCCTCGATCTGAGGAGCTGGGATGAGCATGCAAGTTGTGACGACTGACAGGCTCCACAAACGCAGGAGTGCACGCTTGGCTCGACTATTGGTTGCGCAGTGCATCACGGTGCCGCCGCGCACACAACTACGCCCAGATGGGGAATCGACTCGCCTTGCTCCGGCAGTTCGATACTGAAGCTGCAACGACCATCCCGTCTCTCGACGACGACCTCCGTTGAAGCCGCTTCGCTGATAACGTATATCGTGCCGTTCATTCCCACTACCGAAGGAGTGCTCCGTCCGGCCAGGTAGACGGCGGACCCTTCTGGGACAGGCTCACCATTCGGGAGTATCGCCTGGACGAGTGCTGATCGCGGTGATGTCACGGGAAACTCGATGACGACGCCGCTACGATACGAAGGAGCCACCTCGATCGCTACAACCGGAACTTCAGATGAGAGCGGAAGATCCATCGGTTCGATGCGGATGCGGTTTGTCTCGTACGGCCTCAATGTCGGTAACAGCACGCGACCGTGCGAGTCTGACTGTCCGACTTCCTGATTTTCGACATAGACTCGGACATTCTCGAAATTACCAATCTTTGCGACGGCGAATCCTTCGTTAATCTCACGCGTAAAGTAGGGTCGCCCTGCAAGCCAGGCGATTGATCCGGTCGCGGACGTACGCCACGAAGTCTCGCCGGCGAGGTGTTCGCCGTCCAGAGAGTAACGACCGTGGTCGGTTTGTCCGACAATGCTCGCATCGAATTGATTCTCGGTATCGATCACGGTGCCAAAGCGGTAGCCGATACTCGGTCCCGTCGTCAGGCTACGCTGGGCCTCCATTCTGACGCGCGTGTTATCGTCGCCGTGGAAAGCGTAGGCGCTCGCGCTACGCCGCTTTCCGAGCGCTCGGCTGACCGTCAGACCGACGCTGGCGCTCGACTCACGATCGGTCGTGTAACTACCGAATATCGACATTGAGTAGCTGCCGAAAAGCGTTTGATTGTGGCTCAGTGTGACGACGCGGCGGGTGACTTCATTGTGATAGTCCTGTTGAACGAACGTCAGGCCGATTGAGCCGCGAAAGCGGCCGCTCCAGCCGCCGCTCAGGACGATCTGCGTCTTCGGCGGCGGTCGATAGTAATCCCCGTCGATCAACCTGAAATCACGGCTCGTGCCGAGCGCCTGTGCACCCACCCGAAACTCGGACGCGTGATACTGGTAACCCAGATTCCAGGCGACTCCGCCGCCCAGGGTTGAGTTGCTGAGGCCGACGCCGGCGGTCAAGACTCCCTTGTTGCCTGGCGACCAGTCCGCCGTGCCCGAAAGGTGTTGTGTGTACTGTCCGAGCTCCGCCCGGGCCCCCACGGTTAGCCGGTCGTTGACTCCGTAGCGATGCGTCGCGAGTAGGGCGACATCACCGTAATTATTGCTTTCGTAGCCGAAATTTTTCCGAATCGCGCCCAGCGTGTAGGAATACTCGGACAGCCCGGTCCGTAGGAGCTCCGGACTGACGTAGAAATCCTGGGTATATGTCATTTCCCGGCCGAGGATGTCCGTGACGATCATCTGCATTTGCCCAGATCCAGTAACTACTGGAACGTCGTCTATACGAAACGACCCGGGCTCCAGATCTTGCTGATAGCGAAGTCGGTCATCGACATACAGATCCAGCGATGAAGGCAGTCGTGTCTCGCCGAAGATGCTGGGAGTCGGAAACGTCACGAATGCCGGCTGCGTGCTGAAATTGGACGCGAGCTGCACGCCGCCGATGCGAAGTGCCCCGCCCCAGGGCCCCGGTCGACCGATGACATCGCCGACTCGAAGGCTACGCATCTTTTCAGGTATATCGTGTGTGAATGTTGTGTTCAGCCTGACCCAGGGGTCTGCGAGTTCCGGCTCCACGAAAGACAGGTCATAGCCACGGTAGAGCACCTGCGTGTGTAATGCTCCCAGCGGACTGAAGATCGTCGGCGCGATGAGCCCGGAGGCATAAGATTCGTAGCCATCCGTATAGGTCCAGTCGTAGTCCAGATAGGCGCCAGTGCTTGAGGTCGGTGGGGGAGCTCGATTCTGCCTCAAGCTGCTGTTCTGCGAGGGTAGCAGGTGCGCTGGAAATACCAACGCGACACTGGCGCGTACGGAGTCATAGTCGACGTCGACGTCGCCGAGAGAACTCAGGGGGGAGTATTCACGCCCCTGGTATTCGAGCAGGTCTTGGTATGGGCCACGCACGCCCCACTTCTCAAGATCGAGCGTGCTGGCGAAATAAGTCTCGGCACCGTCGGAGAGAAGCAGCGTGACGCCCTGAGGGCGATAGTTGGCCGTTACATCGACGAGCAGAGGAGTCTGCTCGGCCAACGCGCCGTTGACCATCAACAGCGCTGCCGGAAAAAGTGAAGCCTTGAGTCGCCGCCGCATCACGCTCTCCGACGACTCTATCGGTCCGAGGGGTCTGTCAGAGGATCGATCGAGAGGTCGTCCATCGCCTCGTGCAGATCTCTAATTACGATCGGCGACAGCTTTTCCATTGACAGAGTCGCTGCTCTGGTCGCCTCCTCGAACGCGAGCGAGAGATGCGGATCGGAACTGTTTGGTGCGAGCGGCTGCTCCCCAGCCGGTTGGTCGGATCGCTGGTCGTCGTTGCTCGGTGATACTGGAGTAGCCGTGCGTCGGCCAGTTTGTCCCGCGTCGAGGTAAATTATTATTCGGTCCAGAGAGGACACCAGGCTCGCTTGGCAGGCCCGAGCTATTTTTTTCGTGGCGTTGAACATTCTGCTTCGTTCCATCGAGCGTCGACGCATAAGTCCGCTTAAATTTCAGCGGCTGGCAAGTTCGGCATCTACAGGCATTGCCGGCGCATCAAGATCGACTTCGTATGAAGTAACACCGAGTTGATTGGTGACCGCCTGCACGGTGGATATCGGCACGTCTTCAGGTAGATCGAGCAGAAAATCCTGGCTGGCGCCCGGTAGGATGTATCTGGCCGACCGACTGCGTGTCGCATCCGCGAGCTCATTGGCGTACACGTCGGCCACACGAATATGCGTATTGCCGGGATTGTGCAGGCTGACGCGTAGCCGGTCGTCGTCGATCTGTGACTCGACGAGTCGCAGATCGAACTGTTGCGGACTAAGCGGTGCGGAGAAGACAGGGATGCCGACCCGCAAACGCATACGAAGCGCGGTACCCTGAGCTTCGCTGACCGGAGGAGGTAGCTCGGTAAAGTACAACCGGTAGGCTTTTTCCAGCTCGGCGGGTTGCGGGGTCATGAGCCCAATTCTTACCAACTGAGACTGCCCCGGCTGAATCGTGAAGATCGGGGGGAACGCGAGTATCTCGGTCGTCGGCTCGTACTGATTCTGGCCGTCGTTATCCTGATGCCAGCTCATCGCATCGGCCTGCATGCCAATGGGGAGTTCACCGGGGTTGGAGATCTCTACAACCGCCGTACGCGTTGCCTCATCGAGATAAATGCGTACCGGGGCGATTCCAACCTGTCCGGCTAATATTTCTGACTGAGCGAAGAGCGATAAGCTGGCGACCAAACCTACTGCTGCCCAGAATCCTACTTTGCTAGTCATGATATTAAATTCCTCGACGACATTAATTGATGGTGATGAGTACAGTGACGGTATCGCTGTAGGCGCCTTCCAACGCGTCAACGTAGTCTGCGTGGAGAACCTCACCGTAGACCGTCTCAGTTGTGAATGAAGACAGGCCGGTGCCAGTAACGCCCAGGTCCAACGCGGCCGTATCTCCCCAGACATTGGTAAGGCCAACTTCTTTATAGAGTTCGTATGCGATGGTATCGACACCGGGTCCGTCCATGGTGCGATCGCCATTCAGTCCCTGGTTGATCGTGATGTCGGCCGTCGTGCCGTCTGAACATCGCCACTCGATGGTGCCGGTGCCAGGCTTGTCGACGAGACTACCGGGCGTCAGATCGCCAAATGCGGTGTCGGTGATTGTGCCGAGTTCGCAGACCTCGAGCACTGTTGCTGTGACATTCATCGGGTCCGCCTGAGTCGTTGCAAACGGAAGTGCCAGCAGAAGTCCTAGAACTGCCGTTGTCGATTTTGTCAGCCGGAAAGTTAAGTTGGTCATGTCGAGTCTCCTAAGGTAATTATTTCTTTACGTACCAGGAGAATGCAGGCGTCGTGCCAATTGACATAAAGCTCAAACTTTCCATCAGGCCATCGTTGACGCACTGATACTACGAGCGTTTTTCGCGAGGTAATGCATGCCGCGTCGCATTTCGCGAAATCGATTTGCAAAATGCGTTTTCCTTTTAACTGCGTCACACCATCGATCCGGCAGTCGTGCCAGGATCGAGTTCACTAGGAGCGCAGAAGCTCCATGGCAGGATCTACCAGCGGAATCCTGTACGGGCGCAAATAGAGGAGTTGAGGCGTTATGGCTACTGCTTCCAGGGAACGGATCGCAGTTACGGGGTCGGGTTCTGCCGGTGGCAGGCTTATTGCCTATTTTCTGATCACTGTGGCGTTACTGGTGAGCTACGCTGTCCTGAAGGATGTGGACTGGTACGGTAGCGCTGAGCTGCACATTGTCCTGGAAGTCAGCGCCATTATCTCGGCATTGTTCGTCGGACTCATGGCGCTGGTGCGGTTCTACAGTTTTAAGCGTCGCAGCCTTCACTATATCGGCATAGCGTTTATCGGTACCGCTGCGCTGGATGCCTATCACACGGCTATTACGACAAAGTTGTTGTTCTCCGCGTCTCCACCGTCCGAACCACATTATCTGTTGGCGTGGAGTTGGATAGTGCCACGGGTGTTTCTCGCCCTGATGCTGTGGCTCGGATGGATCGAGTGGGCGCTAAAGAAACGCTTTGGAGAACGGGGCGGAATAGGCGAGCGAACGCTCTATTTTATTGGCCTAGCTCTCGCCACGTGCGGTTTCCTTTATTTTAGTTTCGTGCCAACGACGCCGCCCTTCTATCCTGACGCTATGTTCCATCGCCCCCAGGAACTCGTGGCGGCCGGATTCTTTCTACTCGCGTTCGTCGGCTATTTTTTCAAAGGTGACTGGCGCGAGGACGATCTCGAGCATTGGTTGATGCTGTCGCTCATCGTTGGGTTCTTCGGTCAGGCTTTTTTCAAGGCACATGCTGTCCTGCGGTTCGACACCATGTTTTATATGGGGCATCTACTGAAAGTGGCCGGCTATGTCCTGGTGCTCGTGGGTCTCCTGATCAGCATGTTCCGGTTGTTTCGCCAGGCAGAGTCCAACGCGATACGGCTGGCTGCGGCCAATCACGCCAAGTCGCGGTTCGTTGCGACGATCAGCCACGAGATCAGGAATCCGCTCAACGCCGTTCGAGGGAGTCTCGGGCTTCTAAAGCACGCGAAACTGGAAGAATCGGAACGCGAGTTGGTACAGGTCGGCCAGGATTCTGCCGACGCCTTGTTGACGATGGTCAACAACGTATTGGATTTCTCCAAGATTGAGGCCGGGAAACTGGAGCTGAGTCTCGTCGAGACAAGGCCCATGCAGATCGTAGACAACATTGTCTGGCTTACGACACTGCGCGCCATACGTAATCGAATCAAGCTCAGCAGCTATATCGATCCGCGCGTGCCGGCAGCCGTCGTCTCCGATCCCGCACGACTGCGTCAGGTGCTACTCAATCTCGTAGGTAATGCGATTAAATTTTCGCCTGGCGGTCATGTCTCCATTCGGGCCTCAGTCGCGGCGGGGCCCAGTCTGCGATTCGAGGTAATCGACACGGGTTGCGGTATTGCCGAAGAAGACGTCGCCAAGCTCTTTCAGGAATTCAGCCAGGCAAGTGCCAGGACAGCCGCTCCCGCCGCGGGAACTGGCTTGGGTCTTGCCATCAGTAAGCGCCTCGTCGAGTTGCTTGGCGGCACGATTGACTTTAACAGCCGGGAGGGGCGGGGAAGCGTCTTCTGGTTCACCGTCCCGTATCAGTTCGTGGGACACGCTTGTCGGCCGGCCGTCGCCAGAGATCAATTTGCCGGTATTCGCGTCATGCTCGTAGGGTCGGATGCGCCGTGGCGCTCAGTTCTGACCGAGCAGATCGGGGCCTGGGGTATTCACATCGAATGTTTCACCAACGAGATGTTGCGCACACTTGGCCCCGACGCCGGTGAGACGCTCGGCCGTTTCGATCTGCTCATCGCGTCGGAGAATCTCCGCCCGAATGTTACGAGCACGGAGATGTTGACCATCTATCGGACTTTGAGCGATAAGCTTGCAGTGCTGAATCCGACGTTCGGCGTTGGTCAGGCTGACAAGGAACTCGCGGTGGCCGCCGACTACACGCTCGGCGTGCCAGTCCTGCAGGAGGACCTTTGCCGCTGCCTGGGATTAATGACAGGGCGATACGTCGAAGAGCGAGAGCAAAGCTCGTGGCATTTGGATACGTTCTATCGTTCGGTCGCCCCCAATGGTGGGCGAATCCTGCTGGCTGAAGATAGTCAGGCCAATCGGATGGTGGGCGTTGCTATGCTGCGGCAGTTCGGCTTTAGCGTCGATGCGGTCGCGAACGGCGTGGAGGCGGTCGAGGCGCTACGGACTCTTCCCTATGACCTGGTACTCATGGATCTGGAAATGCCGGAGATGGACGGTTTCGAGGCGACGCGGAGAATTCGCCAATTCGATGACGACAAACGCGACATCCCGATCATCGCCGTTACGGCGAACGCTATGGCGGATACGGGCGAACAGTGTGAGCTGGCCGGGATGAACGATCATGTCACCAAGCCAGTCGATCCCGACGCGCTCTTTGAAGTTCTCCTCCGCTGGTTGCCGATGGCCAAAGCCGTGGAGAACTCACAGAGTATGCTGAATCTTGGTGCCGATAACGCGGAATTGCTATCCGACGAGCACCTGGATCGAGACGCGCTGACGCGCCTGGCGAAAGATACTGCCGGCGTACCGATGGAAAACATGCTTCAGGTGTTTATTGGCGAGTTGCGAGAGCGCGTGCAGGTGTTGACGCAAGCTGCGGGAGCCATGGACATAGCCGCCATGGGAAGAGAAAGTCACGCACTCAAGAGCAGTGCTGCGACCTTCGGCGTCCGTCTCGTAGCCAGTATTGCAGCGGAGTTAAACCGGGCCTGCAGAATGAAGGCTCCGGTAAGAGCGATGGAGTTGCTCGATTCGCTTACAGCCGAGACCGAGCCGGCCATCGCGGCTCTCGTCGCTGAGTTCGATCTCGAAATCTGTCCGTCGGAGCAAGCCTCAGACGAATACTCCGGTAGTTCGGTCGGGGATTCGGCGGCAGTGACGTGAGCGTAGCAGAGCGACTAATGGATACGGCGGCGATTAACAGTCGTGCTCATTCGATCCTGTTGGTGGAGGACAGTGCGTCACAAGCCGCGGCCTATACGGCCTATCTGTTGGACGATCCCTACCGAGTTGACCATGTAACAAGCGGCGAAGCCGCCCTGAAGTATCTCGTGCGAAACGACCCCGGAGTAATAGTCCTAGATCTCGGTCTACCCGGGATCGGTGGTCTGGAAGTGCTCAAGCAGTTACGCCGGGAGAACATTTCGAGTTCTGTCATCATCATCACGGATAACGATTCCGTGGATATCGCCGTGGAGGCTATGCGCTCGGGAGCCGATGATTATCTCGCTAAGCCCTTCAGCGCCGAGCGCCTGAAGATAACGGTACGTAATGCGACCGAGCGACAGGAACTGGTAAAGCTCCTCCAGTCCTATCGTCAGACGATCGACGGCCAGCGTTTCCACGGAATGATCGGCCGATCGCAGAAGATGTTGGATGTCTACGAGACGATTCTAAACGTCGGTCCGAGTACTGCATCTGTGTTCATCACCGGAGAGAGCGGTACCGGCAAAGAACTCTGCGCCCACGCTGTTCATGCGGAGAGCAACCGCGAGGAAAAGCCCTTCATTGCGCTCAATTGTGCCGCTATACCGAGGGAGCTGATGGAGAGCGAGATATTCGGCCACGAGAAGGGCGCATTTACCGGCGCCGACAGGTCGCGTGATGGCGCTGCCATACGCGCCGACGGTGGCACGCTTTTTTTGGATGAGATTTGCGACATGGATCTCGATCTGCAGGCTAAGCTGTTACGTTTCATTCAAGCCGGAACATTTCAGAAGGTGGGCAGTAGCGAGACGCTGCGGGTCGATATCCGGTTTATCGCAGCGACAAACAAAGATCCATTGGAGGAGATTGCCAGCGGCCGTTTTCGTGAAGATCTATATTATCGACTGCATGTCATCCCCATCGTCCTGCCGCCGTTGCGCGAGCGCCGTGGCGATATGTTGCTGATCGCTTACCGTTTTCTCGAGCGTTTCTGTGCGGAAGACGGCAAGAATTTTCGTCAGTTTGCGCCACGAGCAGAGGAACTTTTGGAGAACTACGCCTGGCCTGGGAACGTGCGAGAGCTGGAGAATGCAGTGCGAAATATCGTCGTGCTGAACTCAGGCGAGACCGTCACACCACAGATGCTGCCCGATCGGCTTAGCGAGCGAGTACCCGACAACGCCGCTATGCTCGAACAAAGCGATGCTCAACTCGCGGAGCGCGGGATGCTGCCTATGGCGGAGCTAGAACTCGAACCGCTGCACGTGATCGAGCGGCGGCATATTGAGCTCGGTATCGCTGCGTGTGACGGTAATATCTCCAAGGCCGCGGCTCTGCTCGGCGTTAATCCTTCCACGCTCTATCGAAAACTTCGATCCTGGCCAAGCGATTCCTGAGGCGGCTGTTCGGAGGGCGCGAATCCCCATAGGTGCTGGTGGTGGTCTACAATGTCGCTTCCTTTTAGCGAAGGCGGGAACAATGATGACCGACGCGACGCTCTTGAAGCTCGATGATCTGCCGATAGTGAAACGGGGAGATGGTGTCGAAACGACTCTCCTGGTAGGCAGGGATCGATGCGGTCTCGCGAAGTTCACTTCCGGTCTGACGCGTTTCCCGGCAGAGAAAAAAGTACCGGTACATCATCACAACTGTGACGAGCAGGTGACTCTACTGGAAGGGGAAGCGGAGGTGGAGGTCGACGGCGAACTGACCAGGCTACAGCGTTACGACACGACCTACATACCCGCTGGGAAACCACATCGCTTCATCAATGTCGGCGATGGGCCAATGCTCATTCTATGGATTTACGATACCGATGAGGTCACCCGGACCTTTACCGAGACCGGAGAGACGGTCGCGCATCTGTCCGCGCAAGACACAACTCATACCCGTTGAAAGTAGATTAGCCGTCTCCGGCCTATATCTCGAGATCCTTACGCTATGCAGACTGTAACCGTCGAACAGCTGGAACAGTTTATCCAGCGTTGCCTGACGGCCGTCGGAATGTCGGAGCGGCATGCCCGGATTGCAGCCGATCTCATGTCGGAGGCAGATCTCAATGGATCGGATGGACACGGCGTGTTCCGGTTACCTCAGTATGTGAAGCGAATCCGGAGTGGCGGCATCAATGTCGAACCGAATATCCGCGTCGCGACCGACAAGGGTGCGATGGCGGTCGTCAACGGCGACGACGCCATGGGTCACTTGGTGATGCGCTATGCGACCGATCTCGCGATGGAAAAAGCCGCTAAGCAGGGTGTCGGCTGGGTCGGTGTCCAACACGGTAACCATGCGGGACCAGCGGCGCTATATGCGAAAATGCCAATGCAGCGAGACATGATCGGTATCTACGTCGCCGTTGGCAGCGCTAATCATCTGCCACCCTGGGGCGGCACCGAGCTGCTACTCAGTACCAACCCGATCGCGGTCGGGATCCCGGCGTACGAAGAGCCGCCGATCGTACTCGATATGGCTACGACGGTTGCTGCTTACGGCAAGGTAAAGACCGCAGCCCAGCGCGGCGAGCAGATGCCGGAGGGTTGGATGATGGATAAATTCGGTAAGCCGCTCACCGATCCCACTCGCGCCGCGGAGGGGTTTCTGCTGCCGATCGGCGGCGCGAAGGGCTACGGTCTGGCTTTGGTGTTCGGGTTATTGGCCGGGACGCTCAACGGCGCCGCGTTCGGCCGCGAAGTGGTCGATTTCAATGCCGACTCCAGATCGTCGACAAACACGGGTCAGTTCATCGTCGCCCTGTCGATCGAGGCGTTTATGGATGTCGATCAGTTTAAGCGCAACGTCGACGGCGTGATCCGTTCGATGCATGCGTCGCCGACCTTGCCGGGTGTGGATGCGGTGAGAGTTCCTGGTGAGCGCAGTCACCGGATCCGGCTCGAGCGCGAAAAGAGTGGTATTCCGATCCATCCCGGACTCGCGCAGCAACTCGACGAGTTGGCGCGGGAGCTTGCTACCGAGGCTCTTCTATAGGTTCTCTAGAACCTCGCCGAGACCGCTTCTCGGGCCGTTGACCACTGTATCGGAAGTGGCAGACTATCCGAAGATATCGACGTATTTTACGGAGATAGACGAAGTTAGCTACACGATCGCGACATTCTTGGGCTGCACTGCTGCGGACGGTCGCCGCGCAGCGGTGCCCAGTCGGCTTCAGAAATCTTCACACCGCCTGCGGTGAATCGAGGTATCTTTGAGGATATCAGCGAGTCGCCATGGACAGCGTTGCCGATGTTAAGAACTACCCTCTTCTTGATCCTGGGCGTGTCAGCCGGGTTCGCCTTTGCGACCTTCATGGCTGGTGGATCCGATAGCCTGCCGGGCATACCTGCCGAGCGTGTAGAGGCGTGGCAAGGAAGCTCCTCGGCCAATGAGTTCTCGCCGTTCGCGGAGCGGCTCGAGCTTCTCGAAACTACTCTGGATGCGGAGATTGCGCTGCGCGAGTCGTTGCAGGCGGAACTCGCTGCTATTACCGAGCAGATGACGGAGCTCCAGGGCGCCGACCGACCCGATGAGCCACGCCGCGAGGAATTCGATCGCGAGGCGATTCAGGAGCGCATGGCCGAACGCTTCGGTGACCGTCGGGGCGATGATCCGGATCGGCGCTTGAATCAGCTTGTCGAAGCCGGATTCTCTCCCGATCAGGCGCAACACATAACCGAGCGCGAGTCGGAACTGCGTCTCGAAGCACTCTATGCGCAGTACGACAGGGTTGTCGAAGGAGAGCCGTTCGATCCACGGGCGGATCAATTCGATCCCCAGGACCAACTTCGCCAGGAGTTGGGTGACGCGAGTTATGTGCGCTACCTCGAAGCTACCGGGCAGTCGACGAGTATCAGCGTGCAGAGCGTGATGGCGGGTTCCGCCGGGCAGGCAGCGGGCCTACAGCCCGGTGACCAGGTCGTCGGCTACGGCGGCGAACGCGTCTTCAGTACTTCCGATCTGAATCAGCTCATTCTCGACGGTTCGCCGGGGCAGACCGTCGCGGTCGATGTGCTCAGGGATGGCCAGCAGATTCAAGTCTACGTACCGCGCGGGCCGATTGGCATTACCGGCGGTAGAGGGATGGGGGGCGGTCGCTAAGATCCGCCGGGCATCGATTACTCTAACCGTCGCACTCGGACCGTCCGGCCGATGCCTTCGACCTGCAGCAGATAACTACCGAACGCGGCTCTGCGTATCGTGACACGAGGGCTCTCGGCTCGAGAGTACAGATAGGACGAATCGATCTGCTGCCAGAGCTGGCCGTTCTCAAGCCGAAAGACGGTGTCGCCATCCCAGCCCGTAAAAGGGCCTGCCAGGCGAGTCATGAGATCGTCAGCGTCCTCATCGTTTATTAGTTGCTCCGCGCCGAAGTCCGGCTCCTCGGCGGCAGCCTCTGCCGCTCCGTCTGTGGTGACGTCGGTCGCGACGAATGGTTCGATGGTGCGATCGAAACATGCCAGGCGGGAGTCGGGGGATTCTATTGCCGAGCAACGTAAGACCTCGACTTCCAGCGCATCGGTCGGCTGTGCATGGAGCGCCACGCTACCCATCGCAAGCAGGATGAAACAGTCAGTACTGCGAAGTCGTATCGGCATGAGCAAAGGGACCACCATCAGGTGGGCCCCAGCGCCTCTTCGCTCGAAACGGCCGTGCCTAGAATCGCAGCCCGACCTGAGTGTAGATGAAGCGGCCGCGGTCGTTGTAATAGCCGGGGTCATAGCCTTCAATCGCGTTCCAATCCAACGGCATACTCTCATCCGTAAAGTTCTCGATGCCGACCGCAATTGTGAACAGCGGGAAGCCCGTGTAATCGAAACGCAGGTCCCATTCATTGTGCGATGAAATTTTCGCGTCGCCGATATCAGCGTGGAAAAATGAGTTAAAGAAAACGGCAAATTCATCTTGATCGTGCTTGCCCAGATAACGGTTAAATAATCCGATCTGGAAATCGTTGTAGGTCCAACTGAAGTCGGTCGTCGCTCGGAGCTTCGGCTGCAGATACTGTCCGGCGATCTGTTCGAGCGGATCGACCGGCCGCAACGCGAACTCGAAGCTATCCACATAGGTTACATAGCTCGTAAGGCGGAACGAGCCCCAGCGTGACGCGTCCCACAGGTAACGCAGCTCGAGATCGTAACCACTGGTCGTCTGCTCGGACAGATTCAGGAACGGGCTCCTGACCGTGTTGATCGTGCCCGGTATGCCGAGCGCGATGTCCCCTGCCGTTGCGGCAGTCCTGATCACGAGCGCGGCGAGTTCGGCGTCGCAGGTTGGGAGACCGTTGAAGCAATCCGCCTCGGCCACCATGACGTCGTCCACGTCTACATCGGAGATCAGGTCGGTATGTTCGAAGTTCCAGTAGTCGAGTCCGACCGTCAGGTTCTCGACACCGGGAACGTCGATCACGACCCCTAAGGAATAGGACTCCGAGGTCTCCGGCTCGAGGAACGCATTACCGATCGTATCGAGCTGTTTGTCGAGCGTGCAGTCGAAGATGCTGCCGGTCACAGGGCAGCGGATTTGATCGGCATAGATGTCAAAGCTGATAGACCGGCCCAAGAACAACTCCGCCAGCGATGGCGCCCTGAAGCCCTGGCCCCAGGAGCCTCGGACGAGCAGCCAGTCCAGCGGACGCCACATCGCGGCCAGCTTGGGGTTGGTCTCGCTGCCAAAGCCGTCGTAGTCCTCGTAGCGTGCCGCCACCTGGACTTCCAAGGTGTCCGTGATCGGGATCCCGAGTTCGGCGTAGACTGACGTCTGTGAGCGCGAGCCCGCCGAACTGACGCCGCCCGAGCCGATGATAAGGTTGGCCTCGGAAGCGCTGTCGCTCTGGTCGACGAGTAGCTCGTCGCGAGTCTCGAAGCCCACCGCCAGCGCCAGCGGGCCGGCCGGCAGTTGCGCTATCGGTCCCGATAAGTTGCCGTCGAACGACTTGAGTTCCGTCTCCGAGCGACGGAACGGCCGCGCGCGCAGGGCATTGGATAACCCCGGGTCGATCGGGTTGGTGATCGGTGTCCAGATATTGTAGTACTCGTTCATCGTGATGTTGCCGTCGCCGTTGAAGTCGAGCCCATCTTGCAATGCCGCCTGCATGAGCTCCTTGTTGATGTAGTTCTCCTGGTTGTCCGTCGTGACGGCCCGGTTATAGACCGCGCCAAGCTGCCACTCCCATTCGCCGTCGAACGCGAGCCCGCTCAACTCGAATACCGTGCGGACATTATCCGTCTCCACATCGTTTATCCTCGGTCCCACGTCCTGTGTCCGATAAAAGAAATCGAAGTAATCGACGCCGCCGACGTTCCACGGATTCGTGGCGGGCGCGAGCAGCCCGTCGGTGTCGCTAATCGGACTTGACGCCTGCACGGCGTCACTGAGCGCATTCATATAGCCGAATTCCGCGCGGAACTCGAGGTCGGCACCGAGCTCATGACGGAAGAGCCCGGTCAGGCTCGTACGCTGCGCGCCGGGAAGCGCGATCTCGGCGTTATAGTTGTAGAGGCAAGTTTCAAAAAAATCCGGGTCGATGGCCGTGTTCGGTCGATCACAGCCGTCGCCCGGAAGTGCGAAGAAGTCAAAATCGTTCGGGGCGCGGACGCTTCGCAAGTCCGAGCCACCCTGTGGGACGAAGTCGGCCGTGCGGCTGATCTCGCGGTCGCGCAGGAACATCTTGTCGCGGCTGGTATAACTCGCCATGAGCGTCGCGCTCGAGCGCGCGCTGACGGCGCCGAAGACTGCATTAACCATGAGTTCCTCGGCGCCCGGGTCGTCCGCCTGACCGTAGCGGACCTCGACTTCAGCGCCTTCGACGTCCTCACGGAGTATTACGTTGATCACACCCGCGATGGCGTCGGAGCCGTAGATCGCCGAGGCGCCATCCTTGAGGACTTCGACGCGGTCCACTATTCCCAGCGGAATCGAGTTGAGGTCGACAAACGACGTAAACGTCGCGAAACGATTGGCGAAACCGTAATTCGTCGCGCGCCGACCGTTGATCAAGACGAGCACGGTATTCGCGCCGAGACCGCGGAACGACACGCCGCTGCCACCCTGCGCGAACCCACCATTGAAGCGATCGTTGAACGTCCCGCCGTTGTCGATCGGAAGCTGCTGCAGCAGTTCGCCAACGGTCATGACGCCCGTTCTTTCGATGTCCTGACGCGTGACGGTCAGTACCGGCGTCGGCCCCTCTATGTCCAAACGGCTGATATGAGAGCCGGTGACGGTGATTCTTCCGAGTTCCGCGGCGTCGGTCGCGGATTCGTCCTGAGAATGGGCGACCGGCAGCGCCAGAACGAAAGTGCACAGCACAACAGCGGCCCGAGCCGCTCGGGCGAATGGGTAAAGCATGGATATCTCCTTACAGGCGTGCAGGAAGGATGCGGAAAACGCGCTAGAGACTCGGCAACGGTTGTCACACTCTCCGCGTATAGACTGGGGATGGCCGAAGTGGCGGCGCACAGGCCACCCGTTCGATGCGAACAAGACTCTCAATCGGGCGTTCCCCCCCGTGATCGGATTCGTAAAGCAGCTCAATATTAGCATAGGCCTTTCGCCGCAGGTGCAGCAAAATGACGCGTTGTGGCCTTAGATACGGTGATTGTGGTTGAATTGCAACGTAGCGAAACCCTCCGGATACGCCCGGCATCTAAGGATCGCGAGCCTTCAAATCTGCGCCGAGTGAAACACGGTTTGGCTTGTTGAAACTCGCGCCGGTAAAATCAGCCGCCCTTACTATGCTTTTTCAGCCCTGAACTTATGTCGTTACAAGAAAACTTTCTGAAACTGGAGGCTCACCTCAAGACGCTCGTCGTAGGTCAGGAGCTCCTGATTAACCGCATGTTGGTCGCCTTACTCTGCGACGGACACCTGCTAGTAGAAGGCGCGCCTGGACTCGCCAAGACTCGTGCCATCAAGGTGCTAAGCCACAGCGTGGAGGGGGATTTCCATCGTCTGCAATTTACACCGGATCTTCTCCCGGCGGACTTGACGGGTACCGAGATCTATCGTCCTCAGGACGGTTCGTTCGTATTTCGCGAGGGCCCCCTGTTTCATAACCTGGTTCTGGCCGACGAAGTAAATCGGGCGCCCGCGAAGGTCCAGTCAGCGCTACTGGAAGCGATGGGCGAACGTCAGATAACGGTCGGCTCCGTGACTTACCCGTTGCCTGAGTTGTTTATGGTCATGGCGACGCAGAATCCAATCGAGCAGGAAGGAACATACCCGCTGCCCGAGGCACAGCTCGACCGGTTTCTGCTGCATGTGCTTGTGGGCTATCCAGACGCCGATGGCGAGCGTGCGATACTCGAACTCAACCGAGATGAGGCCAGGAGATCCGTTGCCGATGAGGCGCTGTTTCGGCCGCTCGACGTTCTCTCGCAACGCGAAGTGATGGCAGCGCGCCAGGAGGTGCTGGACTTGCACCTGGCCGAAGCGTTGCAGGAGTACATCGTTCAGGTCGTCCTTTCCACGAGAGAGTCCGAGCGATATGGTGAGGATCTCGAGGGGCAGTTGCAGTACGGTGCGAGCCCGCGTGCAACGATTGCTCTCGATCGCTGTGCTCGCGCACATGCCTGGCTGGCAGGTCGCGATTTCGTAACACCGGTCGATATTCAGACCGTGGCACATGACGTGCTACGTCATCGGATACTTCTGAGCTTCGAAGCGGAAGCGGCCGGCCGAACACCGGATCAGATCGTGGACGTTTTACTATCCCGAGTTGGCGTGCCGTAGTGGCTGAGTCTGGATTCAACGCGGTCGCTACAGAACTCTCGCCGGTCCGGGCTACGTTGTCGGAGTTGATCCGGTTGAAACCTGCCGGCGAGTCGTTGAATCTGGCGGCTTTACGCGTCCGCGCATTGGGCGGGGGAGGGCATCTATCGCCATTCAAAGGGCGCGGCGTAGAGTACGACGAATCTCGTTTGTATCAGCCGGGCGACGATCTGCGAACCATGGACTGGCGAGTAACCGCCCGGACGGGTAAGCCCCATACCAAGGTGTTCCGAGATGAGCGCGATCGGCCGGTCATCATCTGGTTAGATCTTCGCCAGCCCATGCACTTTGCGACTCGTGGCGTCTTTAAGGCAGTACGGGCCGCGCAGACCGCCGCCGTCGTCGCATGGAGTGCGGTCGCCAACGGCGATCGATTGGGCGGGCTCATCTTCTCCGAGCACGAGCATGTCGAGCTCCGGCCCCGTCTGGGCAGACGTGCGGCCCTAAGACTGTTCCAGGCGATATCCCAGGACTCGATGTGGGAGACGGAGACGGCCGCGCACGGCGACAAGCCGGCTCACGCCGAGCACACTCTGGCGCGTCTTACCCGTGTTGCTCGACCTGGAAGCGTGATCTTTCTGCTGAGCGATTTTCGTAATCTCGGTGAGCGGTTCGAGAGGAACCTCCGCCAGCTCGCCGGTCACTGCGATGTGTTTCTTGTGCATCTGTACGATACGGTGGAGGTCGATCTACCACCGCCCGGCCGTTATCGTATTCATTCCGAAACGGGTACGGTTGCGATAGATACGGACTCCGATGTCACCCGTCGGCGCTACCATGTTCAGTTCCAGGAGCGGCGTGCGCTTCTTGAGAAGTTCGCGAAATTTCCTTCGGTCGTGTTATTGGAGTGCGCTACGACCGAGGAGCCGCGAGCGATCTTAGCCGAGCGGTTTGAGAGCCGGTGAACCCGAGCTTTGACCTGAGCCAACTTGGATTGCGGGACATTCATCTGCCCGCTGAACTCGGATGGTGGCCGTTGGCCTTCGGATGGTGGCTCTTGGGCGCCGCTCTACTCACGCTTATCGTCATTCTTTCGGTGCGCCATATTCGCCTTCGGCGTCACCGCGCCGCGCATCGATCCTTGCAGAGCGCTATCGACGCGATCGAGGCCGGGGCGGACCCAAGTGCCTGTGTACTCGATGCGTCAACGACGCTGCGCCGCTTCGCGATGACGATGGCCCGGGATTCTGCCGAGGTAGCTGGCCTCGTCGGCGATCGCTGGCTCTCGTATCTGGACAGTCGCTGGGATCGTTCCGCATTTGGTGAAGGTGGCGGCCGGCTTCTAGCTGCATCGCCATATCGAGCCTCCGGAGAACTGGCCGCGGAGGAGTCCCTCGAGATCTGTCGATTGTGCGCTGCCTGGGTTAAGGCCCAGCCGGCACGGAGTTGACCTATGTGGCAGTTAGCCTGGTGGTGGATTTTATTGCTCACGCCGTTGCCGTGGTTCGTGCGGCGCTTTGCAACGCCAGATTACATGGACAAGGATGCGGCGCTTCGAGTGCCGGTAGCCACGGAGTTTGACGATCTTTTAGGTGCCGCCAGTAGCCGCGGAGTAGACAAGCCGCGCCTGTTGCTGCTGTGGCTGATCTGGTTACTGGTGCTCCTCGCGGCGGCCCGCCCTCAATACGTCGGTCCGCCTCAATCTTTGCCAATAACAGGTCGCGACCTGCTGCTTGCAGTTGATCTCTCCGGCAGCATGGAAGAGCAGGACTTTCAGCTTAACGGTCGTTGGGTTGACCGGCTGACCGCGACCAAGGCCATCGCCAAGGAGTTCATCGAGCGACGCATCGGCGATCGGATCGGCCTGATTCTCTTCGGCCGAGAGACCTATCTGCAGACTCCACTAACGTTCGACAGAGCCACGGTCCAGGTACTGCTCGATGAGGCCGTCATCGGTTTGGCCGGGCAGGAAACTGCAATCGGTGATGCGATCGGGCTGAGTATCCGGACGCTGAGCGATGCAGAGATTCAGGAAAACCGTCGTGTACTCGTGTTGCTGACCGATGGCGCGAATACGGCGGGTGAGATCGATCCCTTGAAAGCGGCGGAGCTAGCGCGCGACCGAGGGATGGTGATCTATACCATCGGTATTGGTGCCGACTCGGTTATGGTGCAGTCGCTGTTTGGCGTTCGTGAAGTAAACCCATCGGCGGACCTGGACGAGCGCACGCTGACGACGATCGCCGAAGGAACGGGCGGACGTTATTTTCGAGCACGAGATACTGAGGCGTTTCAACAAATCTACGCGATACTCGATGAGCTGGAGCCGGCTGCCGGTGAGGAGAGCGGCTTTCGGCCAATCGAGGAGCGCTATCACTGGCCGTTGGGGCTCGCATTGATACTCGGAATTTTGTGGGCGCTGCACGGTCTGCGTGGTACACGCAAGAGCTCTATCTTCATGGAAGCAGACCGTGGCTGAGTTTCATTTCCTGAGGCCGTGGTGGCTTGTAGCTCTGCCCTTCGGCTTGTGGCTGATCTGGCAGCTGACGCGGACTGGCAGCCTCGGTGGCCGCTGGCGAGCATTCGTGGACGAGGCCCTACAGCCGTATGTGCTTACGGGATCGAGCGTCGTATTCAAGGAGCGTCACACGGCGATGGTCGCAGCTATCTGCGCGTGGCTATTGACGATATTCGCTCTGGCCGGGCCGACGTGGGAGCGGTTACCGGTCCCGGCTGCGCGCTCCGATGAGGCGCTCGTCGTGGTACTCGATTTATCTCGCTCCATGCAAGCGGTCGATGTGGAGCCTACGCGGCTGACTCGTTCGAAGTTAAAACTGCTGTCGTTATTGGATCGCCGTGAGTCAGGCCAGACGGGTCTCGTCGTTTTTTCCGCGCACGCCTTTACCGTGGCGCCTCTGACAGACGACACGCGTACGATCGCGCTACTTGTCGTGAGTCTCAGCAGCGACATCATGCCGAGCCGCGGAAGTTACCCGGAGGCCGGCCTGGAGAAGGCGGCCCAGCTACTTCGTCAGACGGGGCTGGTTCGAGGCGAAATCCTATTGATCACCGATGCTGATGTATCGCCGATGAGTCTTGAGATTGCGCAGGACCTCTACGAGGATGGCTACCAGGTGCACGTGCTGGCCGTGGGCACCGCAGACGGCGGTCCGATCATTGAGCCCGGCGGCGGGTTCTTGGTGGACCAGACCGGACAGGTTGTCGTACCGCGGCTAAATGTAGCGCCGCTGCAGCGGCTCGCTGACCGCGGGGGTGGCCGTTTCGCTAACTTGACTGTGGACGACCGGGATCTGAATTACCTGCTGTCGCAGAATTCGGGCGCGGCGCGTGAGCTACAGGAGTCGGATAGCTCGGACCTGTTCCGGATCGACGCCTGGCGAGATCAGGGGCTCTGGATCGTCTTGCTTCTGATTCCGGTCGTGGCTCTCGCGTTTCGTCGCGGTTGGGTTGTCGTTTGGGTCGTATGGTTGATGTTGCCGTTGCCCGAGGCCCATGCGCTGAGTTGGGCTGATTTCTGGCAGACTCAGGATCAGCAGGCGCGGAAGGCATTTCAGGCTGAAGAACACGAGCGAGCGAGCGAGCTGTTCGAGGACTCGTCCTGGCGCGCCGCTGCCCAATTTCGCGCCGGCGACTATGAAGGGAGTGCGGCGTCTCTGGGCGGTGTCGATACGCCGGACTCCCATTACAATCGCGGCAACGCGCTCGCCGGCGCCGGACAGATCGGTCCGGCAATTGCGGCCTTCGAACGAGCGCTGGAAATGGACCCGGATCACGAAGATGCTCGCTACAATCGTGATCTGCTCCTACAACAACCGGAGCAGAATCAGACCGACGCGGGCGACTCCGATGGAGAAGAGTCCGGGGAGAGTGAAGACGGGGATTCACCGCAGCCCTCGGAAGGCGAGTCGACCGAGGACGATCAGTCTGAAGATTCCCGGATGTCGGACCAGGAGCAGGAAGCGCAACCGTCCGCTGCGGAAGAAGCCCTCGCGGAGCAGGCGCAAGACATTCCACAGGGCGAGCTTCCCACGGCCGATGAACTCGAGGAGTGGGCGGATGAGCAGGCTGCCGAGCAGTGGCTTCGTCGAATTCCACAGGACCCTGGCGGACTGTTGCGCCGAAAATTTCTTTATCAATACCAGCGACTCGGCATCGATCAGGACGGTAACTATGTTTGGCCGGGGGATGAGCAGCAACCATGGTAGTTAGATCCGATAGACTCAGTCGTTGGGGTTTTCTAGCAATCGGTGCGCTGTTGCTGTCGAATGTTGCTGCGCAGGATCTCTTGTTGCGAGCCTCCGTCGATCGGTCGGCTGTGCAGGCGAATGAGTCGTTCACTTATATTCTGCGCGTGCAGGGATCAACTCGAGACGAGCCCGATCTGTCACCTCTGGCGGCGAACTTCGACATACTGCAGCGCTCGCGAAACACGAGTATTCAAATGGCAGGCGGACGGACAACACAGACGACCGACTGGAATCTGCAACTCATGCCCAGGCAGCCGGGAGACTTTACGCTGCCGCCCATCGAGCTGAACGGAGTCTTGAGCAACCCGGTAGAAATTGAGGTGCTAGCGGCGCCCGTCACGTCGGCAGCGGCAGACATCTTCATTGAGGTCACTGCAACGCCGGACGATCCGTACGTGCAGTCTCAGGTGGTGTACACGATGACGTTGTACCGAGGAGTCAGTACGGGCCGGTCCTCGTTGACGTTGCCAGAGGTTAGCGGGGGCGAAGCGATCGTCGAGAAACTCGGCCAGGATCGAGAGTTTCAATCCGTGCTCGACGGAAGGAATTTTGCGGCGCTCGAGCGACAATATGCGATCTTTCCGCAGGCATCCGGTGCGCTGACGATCGATCCAGTTACATTCGAAGCCGTGGTGGTGTCGCCTTCGGGATTTTCCAACGTACAGCGTTATCGTTCCCAGCCATTGTCGCTCGCGGTCCGCTCCGCGGTGCCACCGCCGGCTGCGTATTCCAATGCGGTATGGTTGCCGGCGCAGGCTCTCGAATTGGATGATCGCTGGAGCGCGGGCGAAGGCGAGCTTAGGGTAGGTATACCGCAGACACGAACAGTGACGATTCAGGCGGACGGAGTCCTGGAGACACAACTGCCGGAGCTCGAACTCCAACAGTCCGAAAGCATCCGGCAGTATTCAGATCAGCCAGACTTGGGTCGCGAAGCGGAACAGGGAGGTATCCGATCTCATCGGACTGAGCGTTTCGCGGTGCTTGCCCAGAATTCGGGGCCGCAGGTTCTCAACGAGATCGAGCTGCCTTGGTTCAACGTTCCGGAGGAACGCTGGGAAATCTCGAGGATCCCGGCGAAATCTCTGGACGTTCTGCCGAGCTCGGAGCCGGTCGCGTTCGAAACCGCAGCTCAAGCGCCGGATGACGGCTCAATGTCGCCGAGTTCGCAGGTGACCGATCGAATCTGGCAAGGGGTCAGTGCCGGGTTACTCGGAGTCTGGCTGATCACACTCGCGTTGTGGCGGCGCAGCCGGAGGCCCGTTAGCGAGTCGCCGCAAACCGTGGAAGAGGCGCCGCCAAAACGCGCGGCCAGTCGTCGTTTACTGCGCCAGTTACGAGGCGCGTGCGATGAGAACGACGGTCATCGGGCGCGGCAGCTACTGCTGGCCTGGGGAGAAATTCGGTTTCCTGACGCGTCACCGCAGAGTCTGGGTGCTCTGGCTGCACTTCTGCCGGAAAAACTAGCTCATGCAGCGCTCGAACTCGAGCGCGACCTTTACGGGCCCGAGCCGGGCCTGTGGAGTGGCGAGGAGCTTCGGGCGGCCCTCGCTCGACTCGAGTCGGTGAGCCGGCCGTCTGACATAACGCAAAACGACGATCTGCTGCCGCTGTACCGTTAACGGTCTTCTTACGGCGAATCTTGTGATCTGCGTTAGGGAAATCCCTGAGGAATTAGCGCACGCTTTTGTGTTCGTCAGGAGCACAACCCGACCCGCATGGATTTACTCGCTCTCAATAGCCACAGTGGCAGCTCCCCGTTTGCGGCCCAGCTCAAAGCGGGTTACTCGGACCTAAGCTTTCGCGGCTTCCTGGAAAAGGATTTTCGCGAGGTTTTCGTTCAACAGAATTTCGTTCGCGGGCGTATCGCCGCGGCCATTCTTTTCACAGTAGCCATCGCAGTCACTCTTCTCGAATGGGCGGTCTCGGAGCCGACGGTCATTGATCCGACCAGGGCGGCGCGGTTCGGATTGATTATCCCGTCTCTGGCGTTGCTTATGGCCGCGACCTACGTCCCTTCGCTACAACGCCACTACACTTGGATCGCTTCGGTCAGTATCACACTGCTCGGACTTGTTGTTGTCTACAAGTCTCAGGCCGCTGCAATAAATGGAGAGTTCTATCCGACCATCGGTCTGAGTCTCGTCATTCTCTTCGCCTGCCTATTTCCAGGCCTGGTCTTCAGAGTCAGTACATCGATCGGTACGGCACTGATGGCGGCCTATTTCGTGCTCGGGCTTAATCTGGGAGCGCCTTTGGAGCCGTTGTCCTACGCTACGGCGATGCTGCTAGCGACCGTAATGATCAGCGCCCTCGCGAGCTACAACCTCGAATTCGTCTTACGCACGAGTTTCCTCGAGACACGGCTGCTGAATGAACTCGCCGAGCGCGACGGGTTAACCGGACTCTACAATCGCCGAATGTTCGATGACTTCATACGCCGTATCTGGCGCCAGTCACAGCGTGAAGACGTGCCACTGCAGATCATTCTGGTCGATATCGACCACTTTAAGATCTTCAATGATCTCTACGGACATCAGGCAGGTGATGATTGTTTGAAGAAAGTCGCAGCGTGTATAGCTCGGTCCGCCAAGCGGCCGTTTGATTTTGCCGCGCGCTATGGCGGCGAGGAATTCGTCCTGGTGCTCTACGGTCCGCCGCATGAGCATGCACGGATGCTGCCTGAACAGATTCGTCTCGACGTCATGGACTTGGGAATCCCTCACGACGGCTCGGGAATCGACACGGTCGTGACGGTCAGTGTTGGTGTCGCGCTGGCATCGCCTGGGGCCGGGCGAAGCCTTACGGGCACCATTCAGATCGCCGACGAAGCCCTTTACGAGGCGAAGCGGGCCGGTCGAAACCGCTTGGTTTGCAGGGATGCCGAAGAGTATGAGGTAGAGACCGGAAACTTTCGCGTCGTCTCTGAAGGCGCAGGGTAGCCGGTGCCCTCTCCGGGGGGGGCGTTACCAGATTCCAGTATTTTGCATAGAGCTCCACGGTTCTTTCTCGGGCAGCGCGTCACCTTTCTGCAATAGCTCGATCGAAACATTATCCGGCGAGCGAA
>Ga0255047_10000764_pt1 | contig 25883 bp, 33 predicted proteins | sample JV7_2_1_MG_FD_183640 | JGI IMG/M metagenome (GOLD analysis project Ga0255047, IMG submission 183640) | Seawater microbial communities from Jervis Inlet, British Columbia, Canada - JV7_2_1 | ecosystem: Environmental > Aquatic > Marine > Inlet | place: Canada: British Columbia | collected 2016-10-06 | reverse complement strand
GGAACAATCTGGAATAGAAAGCTATATAGTCGTTTGATATTTTGAAATCTGCACCTTGTGTTTCTATCGTTGTGTGCCAACGAATCCTTTGAATGACTGCCCATGCACTGTAGTTCTCTCTACCGCTCTTGATTGCCTCGAAACTGTACTTCTCAAACAATCTCCATACATGAGGGTTTAACCTATGCCATGCCCACCAATCTTCTTTTCTTTCACTTAGTTCTTTCGTCATCGGGATAATACTTGTCAAATAGTTCTCTCGCTTCTTCTTCGGATAAAAGCCTTTGGTTGTTATGAAGCCTTTCGTTTGAGTTAGACAGTCTCCAATGACTGTAGTTTTGATCTCTTGTTAAATTCTTTAAGTATTTAAACCTTTCCATTTGTTCTCCAAACTTTGACCAGTCAATATTTGATTAAAATGCTACCGCTATAGCAAATGAAACATCCCATAACAATAAACAGTAAAGACATAATAGACTGAAAACTTGCAACGTTTGGGTCTAACGAAAACATATTGTTAAAGAATCCCAACACATCTAATGAATAAAGATCATCCTTCAATGGCATAGATGCCAAATCTAAAAGTACCCAACCGCTTGTGAATACAAACATTCCTAGTAAAAATATAAATAAACCTAACACTTTCATTTCTATCTCCTAATTAAATTGAGGGGGTTATTCCCCCCAACCTACACATGAGTCGTTCCAACAACGCGCAAACATTTCTTCTTCTCGGCTCATTATGTCTTTAAAACCTTGTGGTAGTCTCCTCTAGTCTTTAGGATTCTTAGCCCATTCTGTGTCATTTAATTCTTCAATTAGTTTTTCCAAGTACCACTTGGCTTTTGTTAAATCTTGTATCGGATTCTCTTCGTGTTTGATCTTGTGTCTGACAATATATTTTATGATGTTCCCCTCGCACCAACCAAGATCGTGAGAAAGTATAAAGTCAGTCACCTGTATTCCTTTCTTGTAATAAGGCGGATTGATCTTGTCGTCTTGCTTTGCTTTCTTTTTCATTTTAAAGACTCATCTATTTCTAGTTTCCCTTCCATTACAGAAATACTGTAAGGTGAATCACCATTTGTTTTCCAATTATCAGGCTTATCCTTATTGATTGCTCTGTAAACCAGTTCATGTTCTGTTAAAGAAACATCGGATTCGATTTCATATATCTCTGTGCCTGTGACTTCAATTTCTACTATGTATTTATTTGTCATGTTGCTCATACCATTTGTTATATTTCTTGTTAATGTCATCAAAAAGAATCTGAGCAAACTCGTTGTTCTTGAGTTCGCTTCTTGAATGTATGTTGCAAAATTCTCTTATAAACTCAGAAGCATCTTCTTCGTTCTCGACTTCTGCAAACTCCCAAAATTCTTTTTCCCTTGCCATGATCCCCGCTCTATCCACATACTTTTGACCGCTTGTTTTCTTTCTGATTGGCTGATGTGGAACAGGAGTCTCATCTTCTTGTATGCCTACCATAGCGCAGTAGTATCTCTGACCAACCCAACTTCTCAGCAAGTCCTCTGGCACTTCGTCTGGATGGACATTAAGCACCAGATAGACTCCCTGTTTGTTCTGAGTAATCCGAACCTTTACAGCTTCAAAACTTAGAGCACTCAAAATGGTATCTCATCTTCAAAGACTTCGACTTCTTCTTCCTTGATCTCAGGAAGCTCAACAGAAACATACTTATATATCTTTCCATCTTTAGAAGTACGATCCCACATTGCAACGCTTACTGAAATGTCTTGATTGGCTTTCGCTCTCTCGACCAACTCTTTCAATAGAGCTTTGCTCAGTTCGATCTTGCCTGTAAAATCAGGATGGTTCTTTGCTTTTTTATAGGTGTTCGCAAATACTGCACCTTCAACCTTAATTCGATCATTCATCTTCTGTCTCCTTTTTTTAGATCGTCTTTAGTTTTAGCAAACGACAAGATCAATCTGTTGTATGTCTCCTCGCTTGTTGTTTTGAGTTTCTTAAACTCATCTTTGTTGTCAATGAAGAACTCCTCAAGAGATTCAACTGTCTCAACATCTTCAGTAAATGTCTCGACTATCTCTATGAATTTTTCATCAACGACATCTTCTTTGGATTCAGCAGACTCACCACTTGGGGGTGGGTTGGAGGTATCATCACGTTTGTCTGCTGAACCACTTTCTTTTTTCTCGCTAGGCAAATCTTCTCCCGCAAAAATATAATGACCAAGACCGAACATCGCTATGCACTTGACCAAGCATCTCATCTTCGCATCAGATATCTGTCTTGATGTTGGATTAGAAATTGCATTGTTTCGATTGTCCATTACAGGCAACCACATTGATCTTTTCAATCCTTGTATACTTATTGTGACAAACACACTGGCACTTCCATCGGGATAAAACATTGCATCGTGCATCGTGTCGTCTGCTGTAGTGAATGCGCCAAACTCAAAGGTCGCATCAGGATAGTGTTCCATTAGCACTCCCCAAGCCCAAGCCCATGAGAGATATGATAAATTCATCTTCTTCTCGATATGCTCTGAACAATCGACATTTGAGAGTGTGTCCCAAACTTCTTTATATGTTAATTCTTTAGCCATAGTAGTCTCCTTTAATATTGACTGGTCATTATTTAGTCTCAGCTTCATACTGAGGACAAAAATCTCTGCATGGACAATAGTTCTCACACTTGTTTGCTTTACCTTCTCGGTGTTCAACAAAGTGTTCTTCGCTGTCCATATTCTGATGTGCTTCTGCTTCTGATTTATAAACCTTGATTGCTCTCTTTCTACCCTTGAGCTTCAAAGCCCAAGTATCTGGTATTTTCCATCGTTCTTCATCAGAGCATTCGTTAGTTTCCCCGCTCACTTCATATTCAGCTTTTGCCAACTCATGAAGATCAACCCTATCTCTTAAATACCATTTCTGCTTTTGCTCATTCCACAATGGAACATTCAATTGAACTATCGGTGTAGGTGGATAGTTCTTATCTCGGAATGAGTTTGCACGACTCCAATCTCTGAGTATCGCAATGATCTTAATTCCTCTGACTGTGTAGCCATTTGCTCGCCACATATAAGCATAGCCATTGGTCTGCTTTTCCCACTCAGGCTTTACAGCACCGCCTTTTAATGCATCTTTGACTGCATAGTATGATGTGGTTTTATAATCAATGACATGATGTTTAATACGATCATATACATCGGTTGCGCCTGATATCTTTACACCATCAATCTCTATCGCAAGTCTCTTCTCGCAGATAACATCTTTGTTGTCTTTGTTTCCCGCCTCAAGACCATCGTGATTCCAAGTTCCAGTTCTTGAAAATATTAGATCAGAAACATCTTGTGTCAATGCGCTTTGATTTTCTCTTTCCAGTATGACTTGTTGCGGTGCTTTTATCAGTGTGGTCATGCTGTAGTCCGATCCCGCAGAAGAATAAGTATCATGCATCAATGCATTAACCACTACAGATGGAAGATTGTGTTTGTTGGTGTACTTCACCTAGTTCTCCATATGCCTATGCCTTCCCAATCCAACTCTTCAGCAACATCGTTGATGACTAGCCTGACTGTAAATTTCTTTGATGGAGTTTTCTTTTGGAATCTGTGGACAATGGTTCTGATTGTGTTGCTACTATCTCTGGCTTCATCCTCTGACATTTCGAGTTTTATCAGCTCCCCTTTTTTGATAGACTCAAGGGGTAGATTCCATTTCCAAGTCGATCTTTTTTTGGTGGGGAGTGCAGATTTTTCAACAACTGGCGTAATTGTTTTGTTCATAAAAAGTCCTGTTTGAGTTCCTTGTGAAATACAAAGTATATAGATTGTATAGATGGTGTCAATAGATTGTTGCTAAATTTCTTGTGTAGGTGATTAATGGGTGATAGTATTAGGTTTGTTGTTAAAGGACAATGCTACAGCAAAGCCAACAGTAGAAGGCTTGTTCAGATAGGTGGGAAGCCACGATTTATTAAGTCAAAACAAGCCCTTAAATACTCTGAAGATTTTGCTTGGCAGTGCCCACAACAAGAAACATTGATACCAAAAGAGAAGGATGTTTCGGTCACGATTACAATTTATTATCAGAATCGCAGACCTGATTTAGATGAAAGTTTAATACTGGATTTGATGCAAGGTAGGATTTATGAGAACGATAGAAGCGTTAAAGAAAAACATATTTTTCATGGTATCGACAAAGAGAATCCAAGAGCGGAGATAGAAGTAAATGTTATCGACAGATGAACAAATGGCATTTGATATTTGCAGAGCAATACTCAAGCAAGCCATTAGAGATTTCCATTCAAAAGATTCAGAAAGAGTGACAGATGTTGCAGATTGGATTGCAAATGGTGAGGAGTTTAAAATGATATGCGATAGTGCAGAAGTTGATCCTGATTATTTGGCAATGTTCTTTTTAGAAATGTCGAAAAGACCAAAGATAGAAAGAAAAGTATTAGCTGAAAATGCGATCAGTGTTCTTGATAGTTTCTCTATGACAGAGCCTACTAAAAACTAGTTCAGTAGACTCTTCTCATATAGGAGATTTCATATGAATAAGCTGACCCAATCAAAATCAGCTATAACTAGTATATACTAGTATTAGTATAATACCAGTCTGTAAATATACTGTTAGTTAAGTAATAGTTAGTATATAACCAGTAGGTATTATTATGGATGTAAGCACCAATCTTCAGAATGAATTATTATCAATTTCAAAAAGCCTAGATTTCGGCAGTCACAAAACCAAATGTCCTTCGTGTAGTTCAGCCCGAAAGAAAAACAAATCAGATAGACCATTATCAATCACAGTCTCTTCGGATTGTGCTTTGTATCGCTGTCATCATTGTGGCATCGAGGGTAGAGTTTCGGAAAGACAGACGCACGCTGTTCCGCCAAACAAAAATATTTTTAAGGCGTTGGACACCACTGTTTTCAAGCCTGACAATACTGCGAAAGACTGGCTGATGGCTAGGGGGATATCAGAAGAGGTGATTGAAAAGTTTGGGATTATCTTCTCGAAACATAAGTTTAATGGAAGCGGTGAACTACCGAGCGTTGGTTTTCCATACAAGAAAGATGGTGTGACTTATGCGATCAAATGGAGATCGGCAAGTGATGAACACAAATACTTCACTCAAACAAAAGGCGGTGCAAAAACTTTATACAATTTGCCAGAAAAACTCAATGGGCAGAAAAGAATAATAATTGCAGAGGGAGAGATGGATGTCCTGAGTCTAGCGACTGCGGGAATAGGATTCGGTGAGGATGAACACAATACTCTCATTGTATCAGTCCCAAATGGTGCGCCATCGAAAGTAAAAGACAACACAGCAGACGATAAAAAGTACGATTATCTTCGTGATGCAGAAACGATCTTGTCAAATATTGACCAGTCAATCTTACTGACCGATCAAGATACTGCGGGAGATTCTTTAAAGGAAGTGTTGGGAAGAAGGATTGGAAAAGCCAAGTCTTACGAAGTTGATCTCGGTCAATACAAGGATGTGAATGAAGTCTTAATGACAGGCGGGACAGAGAAAATTGTTGATGCGATTGAGAACGCAACACCATTACCTCTTGCGGGATTGAACACCATTTACACCTACAAAGATTCAATACAGGAATTATACGATCATGGATATCCAAAGGGTGTGCAGTTGGGTCTGCCATCACTGGATAGGTTGATCAGCTTCAACCCATCAAATTTGTATGTCGTAACGGGCTACCCGTCTCATGGTAAATCAGAACTAGTTGATGAGATGTGCATTCGTCTTGCGAAACAGGGAATGAAAACTTGCTTTGCATCCTTCGAGAAACCGCCACAGCTTCATGCATTGCAGTTGGCATCTAAGATTGTTGGTAAGCCATTCTTCAAAGGCAAAGACAATAGAATGAATCAGGAAGAAATGGAATATGCTTTAGAGTTTATTGAGAATAACTTTGTATTCCAAGATCACCAAGCGGGCAGTCCTTTTACGATTGATGGCATATTAGACTTTGCATCAAGCGCATTGCTCAGAGCAGACACTTCTGTTCTAGTGATTGATCCATTTAACTTTATAGACATCAAGCAAGGCAATCAGTTGTTGACCGAAGCGATCAATAAGTTATTAACCAAAGTCACTCAATGGGCTAAACAAACTCAGTCTGTTGTCCTCTTTGTCGCTCACCCCGCCAAGCCCGCAAACAGAGACAATCTAGTTGCTACAGGTCTTGACATATCGGGGTCAATCTCTTGGTACACCAAAGCCGATTTCTTAATAAGTGTTGTTAGAAATGATAGCGATACCGATGTCCATGTTCAGAAAGTAAGATGGAATTTTCAAGGCAGTCAGGGAGTTGCTAAGTTGCGATATGATTTAAATAGTGGTAGATTTGATGAAATCTCAGAGGACATGGGCTTTGACGAAGATTACGAATGGACAACAGACTTCTAAGATTGTCGTTAATGAATTAGGCAATAAAGAGTTAAGATCAAGACATTCTTACTCTCTCAGAAAGGGAGAGCATAGTCCTTTTCACCATATGAAAGTCACTGACCAAGTGCCAATCGACAAACTCTTAATAGAAAAAAAAATCACAGTAGACCAACACCATGTTGGTGAGAAATATACAGAAATAATTTTCAAGTCTGGTGCAAATGTTGGAAGCCCTTCTTGGGAGTTTCGTGATATGAAAAATAATTTTTCCCCACCACAACCCCCAACCAGAGCTTTGATCTTGTCTGGCGTGCAAAAATATTTACAAAAGAACGCAAGTCCGAGAGTTGAAATTTTATTATGGAATGTGGTCGCCAAAGAAAAAACCCCAAGAGATCATGAGATCGACCCCTTGAGGTTTGGCTTGGATGTCCTATCAGATTATTGGTTTCCCAAAAGAAAAACCCAACAGGAAGTTAAGCTACAAAAAATGATTCTGCATTCGTTTCGCTAGAAAGGCATTGCATCATCTTCTCTGTTTTTAACTCCCTCTGCTTGTTCCAATCTTCCCGCTAAATGTTCTTCCATACCATCGCCATGCTCTCGATAGCAATCTTGAATAAGCTGTCTGATCTGAGAAGTCATGCTTCTGTTATAGGCACTAGAGATCACTTTAAGTTTTTGGTGATCTTCTTGTGATAATCTGCACATAAAGTTATGTGTCTCTTCTTTTTGTAATTCAGTCATGTTGCACTCCTTAATTTTGACTGGTCAATATTAGATACTTTAACCACCTCAACAAAGTTGGATGCGAAATCGTATCGTTTGTTTTCTGCTAGGAACTCCAATGCCTTTCTTAGTTGCTCTTCGCTGAAATATAGTTTGCGGTCAAAGATGGCATCTTGTCCATGTTCAATCGCTCTGTACTCACTGTCATAGACATAGCATTCTGTTTTATAACCCCAATGTCCATTCGTTTGAGTCTTGTAATGAATGATGGTTGCATAAACCCCTCTATCAAAAAACTGTTTAATCTCTTCTCTTTGTTCGGTCATGCTACACCCCAATCATAATAAAAGGATTCTTCTTTATTTACTTTAAGATGGCACTCTTTGCATTGATGTTGATAGCTGACCTCATCTCTTCTTCTGTCGTATGAATCAACCTGTATTCCCTCTTCGTGATACAAAAGATCGACCCCCTCTGCCACTTCACAATCAATATCCAAAGGATGTTGGTCTATCACCATTTCCTTTTCGCAGTCGTCACAAAAATATTTAATCATCGTTTACTCCTCGTTTTTGTTTTTTTAATTCTTTTTGCAAGCCTTGAATTTTGCTTCTGTAAGATTCCATATCTTCTTTTATCTGCTTTATCCTCTGCTCTTTTTTCGACAGAGCATCTAATTCTTCTCGGTCTATTAAAATTCTCCAGTCATCTAGCTCTAAGATTTCAGCAATCTTTGTCATCATTTCTTTGTTGATTGCTTTTCTAACAGTTGCACTTGCGGGGCTGAGTCTTGCATACATTGTTTTATGAAAGCCACAAATGTTTACTAATTTGTGAACATTCCTTACGATGGGATGCATAGCACATATTTTTTTGAGTAGATGAACATCTACAGGATATTTTCTTTCTTTTTCTGTTCTTACATGACCTCTGTGATCTATGTACTGACCTTTCTTTTCATCAATATTAAACTCTCTATTGATTAGAAATTTCTCTACAATTTGCCTGTCTAAAGGTTTTCTGCTTGTTTTTTTCTTATCTGCTAATACTCCTTCTTGTTGCATCTTTCCTTTTTCATCCAACAGGGCAACATATTCAGGATCAGCACCTTCGTTTTTTGTTTTTAGAATGGAGTTTGTTTCCTCTGCTTCTTGCAAAACAGACAGATTGCAGTGAGCACTAGGAGTTGAATAATCTGTAGGAAGATTAGGCTCAATCTGTGATGGTGTTAGGATGTCTTTTTCTTTACTCATGATAATTACTCTGAATGCGTTTATATTTAATACAAATTATAATGATTTAACCAAATAATGCAATCATAAAGATATCAAAAGACTAACTCCAAATAAGTATGACAATAACTTCTTGGTATCTTAGTGCGTGTAATATTGACTGGTCAATATTTAGTTAAAGGTAGTGTTGGAATATATACCGACCAAACCATGCAGAACTTTTCGTTGCTGGGGTAAAAAAATATTTTTAGTTTTTACACGGCTTTGGAAAAACTCCCGTCAGCTCCCACACCAAAAATAAAATATTTTCACTTTTTGCCATCTCCCTGTAAAAATATTTTAGATTTGCCCCAAAATTTAGACCAAAAAAAAAGACCCTACCGATCCACATCTAAAAAGACATAGACCGATAGGGTCAAGTTTTATTTATTTATAACTAGCGATTGTAAGTTTCTGTCCAGTTGTTGAAAATTTGTTGCGATTCTTTTTTAGAAACACAAAAATTATCTTGCAACCAAGATGGCGCACCGAACATATTGATTATTCCCGACTCTCTAAGATCATCTAAAATTACATTCCAATTTTCTTGATCTTGTTCGTCTATCAAAATTTCGGCACTCATGATGACACCGCCTTATCAAGATCGATTTCTTTCAAGCCATCTAAATATTCTTTGGCTTCTCCATAAGTAAAATCGCAATTTAATTCTTCTCTGTAAGAATCTAAAGCAAAAGAATCTCTTTCTTCTTTGGAATGAAATATCCAAAAGAAATCATCTTTGGCAAATTCTTTATAGTTATCTATAAAGTGATCTACAGAAAAGCAATACTTTTCATGGTTCATAGTGTCGTAGCCATAAATAGTTAATGCTTCTAAATAAGCATCTGCTACAAAAGATGGCACAGTTCTTTTCTTACTCATAATTTGTCTCCTATATAGTAAGATTAAATTAAGGCGAATGAATCGCCCATTAATAGAAATCCACCCAAAACTAGCATTTTCATACTAATTCTAGGAAAAATGGACTCCTTATTTACGTTCTAATGCATTTTCTCATGTCGGGTAATGCCTAGACATCACCCAAAATGAGTGTTTATCAAAACGTAAATAGGGAAACCATACGAGAAATCAAATATTGACTGGTCATTATTAAAACAACCAGTCAATATCATCACTTATCCCCAACGTAATCCAAACTTATCAGCACAAACTTTCCCATAACCTACTTCAATAGATCGGTCATCGGACAGTTGTTTATGACAAGCAAAGCAGTTGCCAGTGAGTTTTCCATATTCACTTGCGACTTTCTCAGGATCACTAACCAATCTATTTAATAGATCGATTAGTTTTTCCTGAACCTCTTTGCCATCTTTTGATAAGTAAAGATCGCCATCGGTTTCGATACGCCCAAAGTAAATATTTTCATATCCCCACTTCCCGTTGCTGAGAAATAGTTTTCCTCTGTGCCTAGACTTGTTTGATGCTTTGGATATTTTTATATCTTGGTCATCAAGTCTTAACCACAATTTAGGGAATGATTTATTCTTTGGTGATACCGCTCGTCTGAGCAGAGAATAAACACCATTTATATTAGGCAGTTTTTTCTCAGGTTCTTCTTGCTTTGGATTCTGAACTTGATCAACAAGTTTCAATACCCAATGCCATTGTTTGTCAGACAATTCACCTCTCTTTTCAAAGTGCTTGAAAAGACTTTCAGCAAAGCCAGTAGTTTTTCCATAGAACTTATTGTCATCAAGAAATCCTTTCAGCTTGTGAATGTTTTTTTCTTTGATCTTTAGATCATCGATTATCTCATTCATATTTTATCTCCTATAAATGAAAGTTAATTTAGTCAGCATTACACTGACACCAATAGCCAATCTTGCGATTGGCTTTCATAGCATTTCAGCTAATCATCAGTTGGTTTTAGTTTGTATATTTCTGCACCTTCAGGATTTTCCTGAATGCAATCCTCTATGACTTCATTGAGAAATCTTTTTATCTCACTTAACAAAAAAGGCTTAAAGTCTTTTTTATCTTCAGGCATAAAAACATGACCGCCTGTTCTAGCCACATACATAATGTAGTCTAAGGCAGTTTCTAGTTTTTCAATGTCGTCATGGTTTACTGCTACTTCTTTTAATGATTGTTCACTCATATTAATTCTCCTTATTTGAGTTTGGGATAATTCCCCTTAATAACACCAAATGATGCTATTAAGACGAATCTCACAAAAAATGGCTTCACCATTGCTCGTCTAATGCAAAGTTAGAGGGGTAGTAAGGGCATAACATACCCTTAAAACCCCCCTTTTTGCACCAATCCTAACTAGCTAAATCTAAGTCTGCTGTTAGGCAATGGGGCGGTAGATGGATTACTTCCCCAAACTCAGATTCAGTCACACCCCAATCCATACGAGTGGTTGCCCATAGGACTGGAATATCAGGCTCATGTTTTGCTTTTACTGGGTAAAATTCTCCATCAGTAAAAACAATTAGACCCTGTATGTCAGCAACATCATCGGTATAGTTATTCACCAATTCAAAGATGGGAGTTAATTCAGTTCCACCGCCACCTCTAGGAGTGATATCTAATAAAGATTCACCCGCAGAGATGTCAACTTCATCCCAATAATTCCCTTCTTCGTCATGATGAACTATGGTGCTACACCAACAAACTTTGACCTTCTCAATGTTGCATTGCTCAACCAACCCCTGTATCTGAGACATGAATCCATCCATGTAATAAGAAGTTGATCCTGATACATCAACACCGATTGCCAAAGTGCCACCCATAACTGAACTGACCCTACTCGGAAGATAGTTTCCTTTCTTGTAAGTAGAATCTTTCCATATATGGTTTCTATGTGGTCGATTCCAAGATGTTTGATCAGGGAAAACGCTGACCAACCAATCCTGAATTTTCTCAAGATAGTTGGCAGTTTCCACATCAATTTCATTCACCCTTCGGTTGAATGAATTGTCATAACCGCTACCGCAAGATCGACTCATGCTGTCAGCCAATCGGACTTTGTTAGCCAATTCTCTTTGAGCATCAATATTTTCTTGCTTGGTTAATGGTTTTCCATCTTGGCTCACTGCATCCCAAACACCACCCGCTTGGCTAGTGTTAGATGGTTTACCTTCATTAGCATTCGCCAAATCATCACCATCTTTTTTATCACCGCCATTGCTTTGATCTTGATCATTAGAATCACCATCAGAATCACCATCGGATGATCCATCGGATTGATCGCCATCGTCAGAAGAATTATCAGACTGATCATTTTCTTTATCTTTCTGATCTTTTTCCTGAAGCAATATAGCGTAGATTTCGTCAGCAGTTTTGCCATCATATTTGCTGTCATACAATGCATCCTTTGGCATCTTCCAATAGGATATTGAACCTGATCTATTTAACTCGCCATTGATTGCATAATCAGTTGCGATATTCCATAACTCAGGATTCCTATCATTTCTTCTGAGATGATGTGCCCAAGTGCAATGCAACGCTTCATGCATTAGAACGAATTCCAATTCTTCATGACTCGATTCATTGACAAAGGATTCACACCAAAAGATATGAGTGCCATCGGTTGCCATTGTAGAACATACATCCTTTGAAACTTCTTTCAGAATCAAAGGAGTAATCATCGAAGCCATACCAAGATGACCCTTTTGGATGATCGAGGTTCTAGCTTTGACGATGTTGTGTTCTGCCACTTTACTGGCAGTTGTTTGCTTATCCATAATTTTCTCCTATATATAAACAAATTTTGCAGACAGAATGCCTACATCAAAACAAATATTGACTGGTCAATACTTGCTTTGATTTAAACCTTCTAAAAATATTTTTATTTCTCAGGGAGCTGAGATGTTGGTGTTGGGGAGTCTTGCGACTCCCCACCAAACTAAAATAATCCTTTAGCAGTGTCAGAAACTTTGACCTTCTTTTCAGCCTGTCTCAGTTTCTTAGCTGTGGATTTCCTAGCCTTGTTATCCTTCTTGAGATTGTCTTGAGATTTTGCATCTATGATGTCTTTTCTCAAGTCAGCTACAGTTGATCTTAGATCATCATCATCACCCAATAGATATTGATCTATTGAATCAAGCATATCTCTAAGCTCGTTATAGCTACTATCCCTTAATGGATTCTTGCTTTTGTTTTTGGGATCAAACTTTTCCAATCCACTTGCCAATCTTTCGATGCTAGAAACAAGTTGTTTTGCAGTATGCTTATCGGCATTCTGCTTAACAGTTTCTTCGCCTTCTTTATGATTGGCAATGATATTAGATTTGGCGACTTCAGATATTGCCACTCTAATATCTTTGTGATTGAACTCGTTTACGATTCCAATTTCATAATCAAAGATATACCTATCTCGCAGATCATTAGGTGTTGGATATTCATATTCTTTGAATAGATCACCCAATCCAACATGATTCTGCTTGGCTTCTTCGATTTTCTTTGAGTAGTCTCGCAATATAATTTCAACCTCATCATCGAAGTTTTTCTTATATCGCTTAACTTCTTTCTCAAACGCTTCCAATTCAGTTGCGGGTAGCAATCGCCATTCGCCTTTTTTCACCTGTCGGTTTCCTGAGACATATGACTTGCCACCACCCAAAACTTTATCGTCAGCATCAATCCAAGGTAAAGTTTTCTTATAGATAACTTGATTCCTGAATTGTTTGCCAACCTGAATTGGGGGTTTAAGATATTCAGGGTCTAATAAATGCTTAGATACTTTTACTAAATCCGAGTTGGCATTTTTAATATCTGCCAATTCATTTCTAGCACTGGTATCAGCCTTTATCCCACTATAAGTTTTTATAGTGACCTGAACTTTCACACAAGATTCTGCTAATGCAGTTTTCTTGTCATTATTTTTCTTACTCATATTTATTCTCCTATAAGTAAAAGTTAATTAACTGATTCATAATCCTTTCGAAGTATCTCATCAGGCATGACTACTAATGTCATACGAGGATTACACAATGGCGAATAAGGTATAGGAGAATCAAAAAAGACCCTTATCCCCTGATAAAAATCAGGTAGTGCCATTGTGTATCAAGTTTTGATTAGACCACTTAAACCAAGATATCTTGGTTTTTAATGTGCCAATCAATAAAGACCGAAGTCTCTTTGAATTTTGATTCTTTAGTTGTGAGTGCTTTGACAAACAAAACTGAATATTCTTTAGCATTAAAACGCTCTACATAAGTCAGAGCATTTTCAAATTGCTTTGGAGTTTCAACCGCATTGATCAGAGATGCGACACTTGCATATTGCAACTCTGTCCTTTCAGGTAGTTTTGCTGTTTTTGGACTTTTGAGAATTTTGGTTGGCGATTCCAATTCATTTTGGAATGCACAAAAAGTTTCAAATTCTCTAGCAACCCTTTCACCCAAGTAAGATTCTAAGACTGGCTGTATCAGTGATCGTCTAAGATCACCATTCAACATCTCACTTACTTGATGCCAGATTCTCGGTGCGGGAAATCCACCCTCCTTCTTAGCATCAAATTGATGCAATTCTTGAGGTTGGAAAGTTAAGAATGCCAGTATGTCAGCATTAATATTATTCCCATATCCCCACTCTAGCCACTCGTTCGTATCTGGAACTAATTCCAAAGTTAAACAAGCAGATTGAAAGTGAGTCAAGATTCTTTGTGCACCCGCTCTATCGGTTGAATGATTACCCGCAAGGATAATTTTCCAACCAGTAGGCAAAACATAATCAGTGCCAATGCGACCTTCAAAAGTCAGTTGGCGAATCGTATTTTGCAAAGCGGGAGTTGCTTGGGCTACTTCATCCAAAAACAAAAGACCTTTACTGTTTTTATCTGTAGGCAGATTATCCAGTAATGCTCTTTTCTGACTGCCAGTTTTATCATCGATATATGGCAACCCTGAAAAGTCTATTGGCTCATACATGGCGACCCTAAAATCAGCAAAACCAAATTCATTTTTCTTTGGCTTCACATTATAGATTGGTCGATCCTTATGATCCCTGATCAGTTTCAGTTTAGATTTGTCAGCAATAGTCTGAGCAATCTCAAAGACTAGAGAAGATTTACCGATAGCGGGGCTTCCTTTTATGAAAGGCACACTGTTCGATGCATTCTCTAAGTTATGTAAGATTACTTCGACTAGTTCACTAGCTTTTAATTTACTCATAATTTTCTCCTATGTTATGTAAATTAGATTGGTGCTGTTTCATGCTTTCGCAATCATCAGTAGGAATTACATTCCTATACAGCAAGGGGTCAAATATTGACTGGTCAATATTCAACCCCTTTGGTTATTTATTAAATGCTTTCGTGATGCTTAATGTAAACCAAACATCTCTCGTATGCTTCTTCATATTCATCACAGAAATGTTCATCATAATAAGGATCATCTTCAGAATATCCTGTAGGTTCATATTCATCCCTAAAGTCATCTGAGTAAACCCAAGTTGTATAAACATCCTCATCACCATTCCAACACACATATAAATAGCTATGCTTCTTTAGTAGTGCATTGATTTTCCTTCTGAAGCTATACTCAGTCGCAACCTGTTCAATTTCTTTTTTGAACTCTTTACGACAAGCAACAAGATCATTTATTGATTCTTCATAATCAGCGATTATTTGTTTCAACCTTTTTCTTTCTTTGGTGATTGCTTTATTCACCTCATCAAGCCTAGACTTAGAAGTTTTATTTTGTGCTGTTAGAAATTCTTTATAGTTATCGTGAACTATCAATTCCCATGTAGGCACATTGAATTTTTTATTTATTATTTTCATTTGATTCTCCATATGAAAGTTATTATCAAGACCCAACCTTTCGATTGGGTTTCGCCTGAGTTTCACAGGCTCATCAGTTGATTTAAAAGTCAGTTATTGCATTCAGATCAGTGCCACTAACGAACTCGCTAGATGCAAAAACTTTCTTAGCAAATTCGGGATCAAAACTATCGTCAGATAGTTTCAATTCCTGTTCCCAACTGTAGCTAAAATCTGAATCAGTCACATAACAATGCTGATTCTCGTTTTTCATTCTAACCAAGACTTGCTCATGATTTCTCTGAGCGATCTTAAAGTCATAATGAAGTGCATCAAGAATGCCATTGATTCTTTCTCTAGTGGTTGGTGTATGCCATCCGCATAGATCAATCTCAATAGATTTTAATCCCCGACATTCAGGCAATGTTGATCTATTGATTTCAGCTATACAATTCCCATGCAAATAAAATCTAGCGATTTCATCTGAAGATGAATATCCATACTTAATTGCTACTTCAGTATTGGACTTCTTGTATTGCTCGAAATTCACAAATGCTTCTGAACTTTCTTTAGTAATTTTTCTCATAATTTTTTCTCCTATTATGAATTGGGATAATTCCCATTAATCACACTCGTTATGAATATGATTAAGGCGAACTAAACTGTATTGCGAGAGCGAGGGGAGAAACCCCACTCTCGCCAGTTATAAATAAATTCTTAGGACTATTCATATAGACCTCGCAATGCTCATTATGATTTCCATCTTGGCTTTCTTGGCGCTTGTCTTTCGAGATAAAGATAATTAATGTTCTTGATATGATCTAAGTCATCCTGATATTTGAATCGGCAACCATGACATCACTATCAATCTGCTTTCATCGACTGCTAAAAATTTCCTAAAAAATTTACTGGCTATCGGGTTCAAGAATCTCAGTTATCTCGAAGATGCTTCCAAGTCCCCCTTTAGAGACTTACATTTTCGGATTCCCATCCTTGCTGTTGGCATTTGTTTCAGCCCTAGATTTGAATTGTCAGTAACGAGAAATCTACAAACTCATTTTTTACCCAGTGAAACTTATACCTAAAAGGCGCTCACTTTATCGATACCACCGCATCGACTCGGTCAAGAAATTCTGACTTTCTTCAGGACTTGATCTTATCTACTTGGCGGTATTAACCTATTGGACTTGTCCCTTTATCATCCAGTTGAATCAGACTCTAAATATAAACGATATTCAACATAAGAAGTATATCAAATGGGTATATTCATACAAGCATTAATATATCTAATTGATATCACTTATCCATAGATCGGAAAGTAAATAATGACTGGTCAATATTAGGACTGCATAGAGGTAGCATTTTGTAATCTTGATCGGGGGGTGATGAGCATCATATAATCAGTCTATGACTGATCGACCTAAACTGAAATCAATCCCTACTCTAACCAGTAAGCAAGAACTATTCTGCCAAGAATACATTAAAGGCAACTCAGCATCAGATGCATACAGGAAGATATATAACGTCAAGCAAGGTACAAAAGACAGCACAGTTCACAGATCAGCACATGAACTGCTAAACAACCCCAAGGTATCCTCAAGGGTGCAGACACTAACCGCTAGAAAAGAACAGAATTTACAGACCTCTGTCCACTCTCTCTCTCGCTACATTGTGGAGCGACTGGTAGAAGAAACCAAAGGCGATAACCCAAGTAGCAGACTCAAGGCACTCGAACTCTTAGGCAAGCACAGAGAGATCGATATATTTAATCCTGAGTCTAAGGTTAATGTCACAGTCAATAACAACAAGACCACTTCAGAGCTCGAAGCTGAGATCAAAGAGAAGCTGAAACTCGTCATCTCTGAGTAGAACGATCCGCACCAGTAGAAAGACCCCCCCCCTTGCGTACACGCATAAATCAAGAAGATACGACCCCCACACCCCCCCTACACGCACTTGGGACTCCTAGTTCATTGTAAATAGAGTTTTGCACAAGAGATTCCCAATTTTTATGACCCCCCCCTTCTTCTTTTCTTTGATCTACCATTCTGGTATCATTTACCTTTATTTATCAGGAATTAGCTCAAGGAATCCTAGTGTGGAAAAAAATTTAACAAAAAAACAGGCGGATTTACTGGAGTTTGTGGAAAATTACTGGCTTGAACGCTACTGTGCGCCTACATACAAGGAAATTGCGGAGAATTTGGGTGTAAAAAGCGTGGGATGGGTGCATTCCTTAGTGGATGAGCTTGTTTCTAAGGGCATTTTACTAAAAAAGGGGCATCGAACCCTCCGACCAGCCCACCTCACGCAGAAATCCCTTGACAAGAAACTGTGAAGAGGTGTTAAATACTATAATCCAGTGGATATACCGTCTCTAGTAAGTTACCAACTGGTTAAATACTAGATAGTTAAGAGGTTGGTATAGATATAGCTGGTAATATACTAGGTGGTATTAGTGATTTGGAAAGTGGTATGGAGAATATTGTTTGCCCTGCTGTTTTACATTGGGTTTGAGTTCAGGTGAAAGGAAGGAACCCCAATAGTGAAGAAAAGCAGTGGATGGATTTCATCTGTCAACACGGATGTATCGTCTGCCGAAATGAAATGAGTGTATTCACTCCTTGTGAGCCGCACCATATCGAAGGCAAGACGAAGGCGGGGGCGCATTTTTTGACAATACCACTATGCTGGGGACATCATCGCTCTGGCTACAATACCACTGAATGTGTTTCCCGCCACCCTTACAAAGCTGAGTTTGAAAAACGCTATGGCAAGGAAATGGACTTATTAGAACAAATGCGGGAGCTTTTAGATTTTAATGCAGATTAATTCACAAACAATACAGAATATCAGCAATCTTTCTTACGATGAGAAGCTGGAGTTGCTTAAACAACTCGAAGAATTACAAAAAGCCAAGTTTAGAGAAGACTGTCAGGGTGACTTTATTACTTTTGTGAAGTCGGTTTGGCCCGCATTTATAGAAGGGGATCACCACAAGATCATGGCTGAAGAGTTTGGTCGTGTTGTCAATGGCGATTTAAAGCGTTTGATTATCAATATGCCCCCTAGACATACCAAGAGTGAGTTTGCGTCTTATTTGTTGCCTGCGTGGTTTCTAGGACACAAGCCAGAAGGAAAGGTGATTCAGACTGCACACACCGCAGAACTCTCAGTGGGTTTCGGTAGAAAGGTGCGTAACTTGGTTGGCTCAAAGGATTACCAAAAGATATTTGATACTGTAAACCTGCAAGCCGATAGTAAAGCTGCGGGTCGATGGAATACCAACAAAGGCGGTGAGTATTTTGCGATTGGTGTTGGCGGTGCTGTAACTGGTAAAGGTGCGGATTTATTAATCATTGATGATCCACACTCAGAGCAGGAAGGTGCAAGTGCCGATCCCAAAGTATTTGATAAGACTTTTGAATGGTACACCTCAGGTCCTCGTCAGCGTTTACAACCGGGCGGTGCGATTGTGGTGGTAATGACCCGATGGCACAAACGAGATTTGACTGGAAACCTATTGAAAACCAGTATGAAGCGTGGCGGAGAAGAATGGAGAGTCATTGAGTTTCCTGCAATCCTGCCTTCAGGCAAGTCACTTTGGCCCGGCTTTTGGAAGATAGAAGAACTTGAAGCCCTTAAAGAAGAGCTTCCTGTTTCAAAATGGTCTGCACAATATCAGCAAGACCCAACCAGTGAAGAAGGTGCATTGGTTAAAAGAGAGTGGTGGAATCGATGGGAAGAAGATCGACCACCGCATTGTGAGTTTTTAATTCAGTCTTGGGACACCGCATTTCTTAAAACACAGCGTGCCGACTATTCGGCTTGCACGACATGGGGAGTGTTTTACACAGGCGATGAAGATGGGAGAATGGCTCCCAATTTGATTTTGCTCGATGCGTTTAAAGAACGATTGGAGTTTCCAGAACTGAAAAAAGTGGCTTATAAGACATGGCAGAAGTATGAACCCGATGCGTTCATTGTCGAGTCGAAAGCCGCAGGAACACCCTTAATCTTTGAATTGAGATCAATGGGGATTCCTGTATCAGAATTTAGCCCATCGAGAGGGAACGATAAAATAGCAAGAGTGAATGCGGTTGCAGATTTGTTTGCAACTGGAATAGTCTGGGCACCGGAAACCCGATGGGCAGATGAGGTCATTGAAGAGTTTGCGGCTTTTCCGAATGCAGAGCATGACGATTTAGTGGATTCAAGCACTCAGGCTTTATTAAGATTTAGACAAGGTGGATTTGTCAGTCTTTACTCCGATGAAGAAGATGAACCTTTTTACGCAGGTAAAGCAGAGTATTACTAATGGCAGAAACAACAGAACAAAGACAGCAAAGATTTCTGCAAAGAGATTTAGATCGTCAAGCAAGAGAGCAACAGATAAAAGAGAAGCTCCCAAAATTAGGTGCTCAAGCTGCTTGGTTGGGCGGATTGATGGCTCCGAGTTCTGGATTGACTGATTACTTTGGTTTATATCCACAGATACCGACTGAAGAGAATATGATTCCGACTGAAAGACTGCCAAGTTTTTCGGAGAACATAGAAAACAAAAGATACATGGATGCCTTGTATCAAACGATGGGCGTTCTGGGGGATGCTGCTTATGCTTCTGCTCCATTTACAGGACCAGCAGGGGTCATAGTAGGAACAACATTAAAAGGCGTTGGAGCTGCTGGTAAAGCAAGTAAATCAAAAGGAATTGCATCTTTGTCTGAACAAGCAGACTTGGTTAATAAGTATGCAAGAGATGAGAACTTTGTTTCGCCCACTATTGAGACTTTGATAAATAGAGCACCTAAAGACTTAAAAGGAAAACAGATTACAGAGTGGGTTAATGCTTCTGCAAACAAAGGAGTGAAACCAAAAGAGCTTGAATATTTAGGTATTGATGAATTTATTGAAGCAAATCCAAACGCAAGCATTGATGAAGTTGTGCGTGGGGTTAGTGATAATCAAATAAAGATTAGAAAAAATGTTATATCAGGTGATGACAGTCCAGTATTAGAATTTTTAGAAAGCACTCCCGATACCGATCCTTTGGATGGCTCAAATTTTTGGCAGTATAAAACCTATGATTATTTATATGATATTGAAAAAAACGATTCAGAAATACAAAAAGAATTACTAGATCATTACAATGAAGCATGGGATGTAAACAAAAAATCTTGGGATGAAGTGCCAGAAACAATGCATGAAGAGATTGCTGATTCATTGGCTAAACAAGAGTATCGAGAAAATCCATACGAAATGATTGAATTTGCTGAAGATTCGAGTACCTTTGCTTTTGGAAATGAAGATACTGGCTACAGCATTTTCGTTGATGGAAAAAGAATAGATACTGGAGATGTTCCTTACAGTAACACAGAAGCTAGGATTCAATTGCGAGATGCAATGTCCAGAGAAGGATATGATTTTGGCGGAATAGAAGGTCAAGAATATATTTACAGTGATATTCAATATAAGTCATACATAGATAACAATTTACCCGGCGGTGAAAACTATAGGGAAGTTGTATTTAATTGGGAAAATGCTCCAGAAAATGTAGGGGGCATAAATTATTCGAGTCATTTTGATGATGAAAATCAAATTGCACACGCATTAGTAAGGGATCGAACTTTAGAAAATGGTTCTAGCAGTTTGCACATTGATGAGCTTCAGTCTGATTTACATAAAGAAGGATCAAGGTATGGATATATTCCTTCATCAAAACAAAAAACAAAAACCCTTAATAAAATCAATGATATCTTAAAGGACACGCCTTACTCTTATGAACAGACGGGCACAATGACCGGTATAAAAAAACCAAATCCTGATGTTGAGGTTTCTTTTGTTAAAGATCATGATTTTGCAAATACTGCTATGATTAAGGACTTGTTAAAAGATATTGATAATGATTATGATCGGGTAAAAGGTTTGATGGAATTTGGAAAAATTCTCTCAAAAGATAAAACTACAAAATTTTTATTAGAAAAGGATAGAGCAGGACTTATAACACATAGACAATACTATCTTGAGCATAAAGAAGCCTTTGATTTTATTAGAGATGTTGGCGTTGATAAAGCAAGAAAAATTTCTAAAGAACTAAGCACAATAAACCCAGACAGAGCAGTTCCTAACTACCCATTCAAAGACGATTGGTACAATATGGGGATAAAAAGTTTATTGGTTGATGCAATTGATGAAGGCAAAGATGCAATTTCTATTTCTACTTCTGCCGCTATGAAAGACAGATACAGTGATCGATACCACAAGTTTTATGAAATGCTGTATGATAAGAAGATACCTTCTGCGATGCAGAAACTGGCTAAGAAATATGGTGGCGAGTTTGAAAAAGGAAGTTTAGATATTGATAATACATTTGGTTTAGGAACAGAAAAATTTTTAGCTGCACCAGAGACAGGCTTAGATAGGAGAAGAAATCTGATCAAGTCTAACATCATAAAAATTACCCCAGAAATGAGAGAAAAAGTTTTAAAAGAGGGGATTTCAACTTTTTCTGCGGGCGGAGTAATTGGTAATTTTCCTTCTCGTTTAGCAAAAATATAATTAATGGATTACTATGGCAATTGAAAGAACAACACCAGCAACACCGATAGAAGGTGAGTTAGAAGCAAGCGTTGAGATAGATATTATTGAGCCTAATGGTGCAATGATGACTGAAGATGGTGGAATGATTATTGATTTTGATCCCAATGCTTTTGATCCAAGCGGTGATTTTTTTGCAAACCTAGCAGAAGAGATATCTGAAGATGATCTCCAAATGTTAGCAACAGAGCTTGTTGGTCAATATCAAGGCGATAGAGATTCTAGGAATGATTGGGAAGAAACCTATATAAAAGGTTTAGATCAGTTGGGATTGAAGATTGAAGATCGAACTTTACCTTGGCCCGGAGCGTGCGGCGTGTTTCATCCAATGCTTACAGAGGCTGTAGTTCGATTTCAAAGTCAGGCAGTCGGTGAGATATTTCCAGCTTCAGGACCAGTAAATACTAAGATATTTGGCAAGGTTACTCCTGAAAAAGAACAACAATCAAAAAGAGTTCAGGAATATATGAACTACTTATTGACTGATAGAATGACTGAATACCGAACTGAGACTGAAAAACTTTTGTTTTCTTTGCCATTAGCGGGTTCAGCATTTAGAAAAGTTTATTACGATCCAAACATGGATAGACCATGTGCGATTTTTGTTCCTGCTGAAGATTTTATTGTGTCTTATGGCGCAACCGATCTTCAAATGGCAGAACGATCTACACACATTATGAAAAAGAATGCGAATGATGTGCGTAAATTACAGGTATCAGGTTTTTATAGAGACATTGACTTGCCTGATCCATCGCCCGATCCAGATGATATTCGTAAAAAATACGATGAATTAACAGGCGATAGCTCAACTTATGACTTCGATAATCGTTATACGCTGTTAGAAATGATGGTGAACTTAGATTTACAAGGCTTTGAAGATACTGATGAGGAAGGAAACGAGACAGGCATTGCATTGCCTTATGTAGTTACCATTGATGTTTCAAGCAATAGCATCTTATCAATTCGTAGAAATTGGTATGAGGAAGATAATAATCGCATGATGCGCCAACACTTTGCACATTATCAATATTTACCGGGTCTTGGGTTTTATGGATTTGGTTTAGTGCATTTAATTGGTGGATTGGCAAAATCTGCTACTTCTTTATTAAGACAGCTAGTAGATGCAGGAACACTATCGAACTTGCCGGGTGGTCTAAAGTCCAGAGGGCTTAGAATTAAAGGGGATGATACTCCAATTATGCCGGGTGAGTTTAGAGATGTAGATATTCCCGGTGGTGCAATTAGGGACAACATTACATTTCTTCCTTACAAAGAACCTTCAGCAACTCTTTATCAGTTGCTAGGAAACATTGTCGAAGAAGGAAGAAGGTTTACCAGTGCATCAGATTTGAATGTTAGTGACATGAACTCAGAAGCTCCAGTTGGAACAACACTGGCGATTCTTGAAAGAAGTATGAAGGTTATGACTGCTATACAATCTAGGCTTCACGCTTCAATGAAACAAGAGTTTAATATCTTGGTTAATGTAATTAAAGACTTTACCTCTCCATCTTATCCTTATGAAGTTGATGCAGAGTCTGACATTAAAATGGAAGATTTTGATGACAGAATTGATGTGCAACCTGTTTCTGATCCAAATTCAGCAACAATGTCTCAAAGGATAATGCAGTATCAAGCAGCACTTCAGTTGGCTCAACAATCGCCACAGATTTATAATTTGCCTGAATTACACAGGCAGATGCTAGATACATTAGGCATTAGAGATGCAGACAAGATTGTTCCGCTAGGCGATGATGTAAAAGCTGCTGATCCAGTCAGTGAAAATATGAATATGATTAATGGAGAGCCAGTTAAAGCATTTGAATATCAGGATCAAGAAGCACACATTAGAGTTCATATGAGTGCTATACAAGACCCAGAGTTGGCACAAATGGGCGCAAACAACCCACAGGGTATGCAGTTACTACAAGCATCTTTAGAGTCTCATGTAAGAGAACATTTGGCATTTCAATATCGTAATGAGATTGAAAAAGAATTGGGCATTGAGCTTCCGCCATTGGGTGAGCCATTACCAGAAGATATTGAGAAACGATTGTCATCTATGGTTGCAGAAGCTGCGGAAAGATTATTGCAGAAAAATCAAAGAGAAGCGCAACAACAACAAATTCAAGAACAAATGCAAGACCCATTGGTTCAAGCAAAAATGCGTGAGCTTGATATTAAACAAGCTGAAGTTCAACGCAAGGCTCAAGCCGATATGGTTGACGCACAAGTTGATATGCAAAAATCTCAAAGTCGTGATGCTATTGAGCTTGAGAGAATTAGGTCGCAAGAAAAAATTGCTGATGCCAGTGTAAAACAAAAACTGGTTAGTGACGTAATTGATGCTCAAGTAGAGGGCGAAAAGATTGAAAGCGAAGAAGCAACCAAAGCTGCAGAGATTGCATCAAGGCTTGCATCTACTATAACATCAGGCAATACTAATGAGCAGTGATATGCTGATTGAAAAATTTAAGTCAAGAATACGAGACTTAATGAATGATAGGGCAGATAATATTGCTACAGGAAGTTGTACTAGTTTTGATGAATATAAACATCAATCTGGTGTGATCGAGGGCTTAGCCCTTGCAGAGCGTGAACTCTTAGATATAATCCAAGAATTAGAACGACTCTAAATCGGCATAGTGCCGCAAGGTAACTCGAAAACCTTTAATAATTTCGTGCAAAGAGGTGGTCATGAATACTGCTCTCGATATAGAGAAAGAAAAGAAAGAGGCAACACAGTTGCCAGAACCCACAGGATATAGAATCCTAATTGCAATCCCTGAAAAAGAAGATAAAACCGAAGGCGGTATTTTGAAAGCGGATGAAACCATTCGCAATGAAGAAGTAGCCACTATTACAGGTTTTGTTTTAAAAATGGGACCTGATTGTTACAAAGACGAATCACGTTTTCCTACTGGAGCTTGGTGTTCCAAAGGAGATTTTGTTGTGTTTCGTGCATTTAGTGGCACTCGAATTAAGATTCATGGGAAAGAATTTCGCATCATTAATGATGATAGTGTCGAAGCAGTGGTTGATGATCCCAGAGGGATAGAAAAAGTATGAGCGATACTAACGAAAACTCTACAATGAGTACAGAACAGAAATTTTTAGGTATTAAATCTAGGATTGGCTCTAAGCCAGATGAGGTTGTTGACTCTGAAAATGAAATTGATATTGAAATTGTCGATGATGTTGAAACAAAACCCGAAAAGAAAGAAAAGGTTTTTGCTGAAGATGTTAAAGACAAGCCAGTTGATGAAGAAATATTGAATGTTGATAAAGGCGTTCAAAAAAGAATTGATCAACTAACAGCAAAACACCACGAAGAAAGAAGGCAGAAAGAACAAGCTGCAAAACTTCGTGATGAAGCAATTAAATATGCACAGCAAATAAAGTCTGAAAATGATCGTTTAAGCCGATTGGTTAATGATGGTCAGCAATATCTTGGGAAACAAGCCGAAGAAAGAGCAGAGTTTGCTAAACAAGCTGCACAAGAAAGATATAAAAAAGCATACGAAGATGGAAATGCTGAACAAATTATGTCTGCTCAAGAGGCTTTAACTAGAGCAACTATGGATGCGGCTAGTGCTGAACAATTTAATGCAAGGATTCCAGAGGAAGAATTTGTCCCACAACAACAAGAACAGTTTGTTCCTCAACAACAAGTGCCACCAAGACCTGATGATAAAGCAATTTCATGGCAAGCAAAAAACCAATGGTTTGGTAATGATCCTGAAATGACTAGCTTTGCATATGGTGTGCATGAAAAATTAGTAAGAGAAGAAAACATTAATCCTGCTTCTGATGAATACTATGAAAGAATAGATTCAAGAATGAAGTCAGTATTTCCAGATTTCTTTGGGAGTCAAGAAAAAGAAGCTGTAAGCTCTAATTCCCAAAGTTCCGTGATTGCACCTGCTACACGCAATAATGGTGCAAAACCACGCAAAGTACAGCTTACAGCAACTCAAGTCGCCCTCGCAAAGCGTCTTGGGGTAACGCCAGAACAATATGCTAACCAATTGGTTAAGGATATGTCTGCAAATAACTAGAGGATATTTATATGTCTGAAGAGCGCACTCCAAGAGAGGAGTATAATCGAAAAACCACACAACGAAAGAAGTCGTGGTCACCACCAA
>Ga0255047_10000760_pt1 | contig 25974 bp, 20 predicted proteins | sample JV7_2_1_MG_FD_183640 | JGI IMG/M metagenome (GOLD analysis project Ga0255047, IMG submission 183640) | Seawater microbial communities from Jervis Inlet, British Columbia, Canada - JV7_2_1 | ecosystem: Environmental > Aquatic > Marine > Inlet | place: Canada: British Columbia | collected 2016-10-06 | reverse complement strand
CCGATACCGACAGCCGGCTCGCCATCCAGTAGGGCTCGCATGGCATAGCTCTCCGCACCGAGCTCGATGCGCGCGATATCGCGCAGTCGCGTGATGGCGCCGTCGGGAGCTGTCTTTACCACGATTTCGCCGAAATCCTCGACAGAGTCAAGCCGGCCTTGCGCATTGATCGACATCTGCAGTGTCGATTCGCCGTACTGTGGCGGTCCGCCGATGACGCCCGCCGAAACCTGAACGTTCTGCTCGCGGATCGCACGAACCACATCGCCGGCGCTGAGATCACGGGCGGCAGCCTTCTCCGGATCGAGCCAGACCCGCATGGAGTAGTCGCCGGCACCGAATCCCCTCACCTGCCCGACGCCTTGCAGCCTGGCCAACTCATCGATGACATGAAGCGTGGCGTAGTTACTGAGATACAGGCTGTCGTATTGCCCGCCGGGCGACGTCATGTGCACGACCATCGTAATGGTCGGCGACGCTTTCGCGGTGGTCACGCCCAGGGCGCGCACGGCCTCCGGCAGCCGCGGCAAAGCCTGAGAGACGCGGTTCTGCACGAGAACCGAAGCCAGGTCGATATCGGTTCCGCCGGCGAAGGTTACGGTCAGCACGACCATCCCGTCGGACGCCGCGACCGACTTCATGTAGATCATGTTCTCGACGCCGTTGATCGCTTCCTCAAGGGGTGCGGCAACGGTCTCGGACGCGGTCTGCGGATTGGCGCCCGGATAGAATGCCGTTACCTGAATCGACGGCGGCACGACTTCGGGGTACTCGCTGATCGGCAGATTCGGTATCGCCAGTAAACCGGCAATAAATATAAAAATTGACACCACCGCCGCGAAGATCGGCCGGTCGATGAAGGTTTTCGACAGATCCATCGTTTATCCCCCCGACGCACCGGCGCCGGCAGGAGAGGTCGCCGAAAGGGGATCACTCATCGGCACGAGATCGGGAGCGACTGGCGCGCCCGGGAAGAAAATCTTGCTAACACCATTCACGATAATCCGGTCGCCCATCTGCAGACCGCTAGTGACGATGCGCAGACCCTCGACCGCATGGCCGAGTACAACATCGCGACGCTCGGCGGCATTGTTCGCCCCCACGACATAGACGTACTTACGATTCTGATCGGTCAGTACGGCCATATCGTGAATCAGCAATGCGTCGTATGACTCGTTGCCGAGTAACTTTACGCGAGCGAACAGCCCCGGAGTCAGAAGACCGCCGGGATTCGGCACGATGGCGCGACCAAGAAAAGTCCCCGTTGTCGGGTCGAGCTGATTATCGACGAAGTCCATCTCGCCGCGATACGGATAGCCCGTATCGTTCGCCAATGCTACCTGTACGGGATTGCGGATTTCCTCGTAGTCACCCTCAACCTCGGCACGCGCGATCTCCAGATACTTGAGATAGAGCTCTTCATCGCCTTCGAAAGTAACGTAGACCGGATCGATCGACACGAGCGTCGTCAACAACGTCTGGCCCGGCGCAACCAGGTTCCCCGGCTTGATGAGCGCCGCCCCGATTCGCCCATCGATCGGCGCCTCGATACGCGCGAACTCCAGATTCAGAGACGCCTGGATAAGCTGTGCATTTGCACTACTCGTATCGGCGACGGCCTGTTCCAGCTCGCCGCGACGTTGGTCCAGTTCCTCCGCCGAGACCGCTCGTGCCGCTATCAGACGCTCGCTGCGTTCGTACTCCTGTTCGGCCAGCTCGACGCGCGTCTGCGCACGTTCTAGATTCGCGCGGGCCACACTAACGGCCGCAGCGTACTCGCGATCGTCGATCGTAAATAGAAGGTCACCTTTACTGACCACGCCGCCCTCGCGAAAGTGGACCGCGTCGAGATATCCGGCAACTCGTGGACGAATCTCGATATAGTCAACGGCCTCGATGCGACCGGTGAACTCATCCCAATCGGTGACCGAACGTTGCACCACCTCCGCAACACTGACCGGTGCGGGCGGAAATTGCATGTCGCCGGGTCCACCACCGTCGCATGCCACCAAGCCGGCCGTCGCGAGGAATAAGGTTATTATTTTTAGCTGCCGACCGGTTGTCGGCGTCATCTTGTTCATCAGTCTAATCCTCTGTCTTGCCCCCTCTGCCGCAATCGGCGGCATAAAAAAACTCTCAATTCGCTTCAGCCTCCGTCCACTCCTCAGCGAGCTGCTCCATTCTGGTGACCAGACGTTTCCGCACCTTGGCTGGTAACTCCTGACACGCAAATATCTCCGACCAGAGCAGCCCCTCCGACGCCAGGCGCAACAACTGCTGCATGAGTTGTTGCTCGGTCCACTCGAGCGTCGCCGTGCGTTCATTTTTATATTCTCGAACCGTGTCGAGCAGGGAGGGATCGAGCGTGGCCGCACTGAGCATGCCGGCCACGAAACGGCGGTGATCTTCGTCGCGCTCTGAGTGCGAACGGATATAGGCGATCAGCTCTGCCGCCGCGTCGTTGTCCAACTTCGGTTTAAGCTGCTCCTCGATTTCGCGCCACTGTTCGATGTCGCAGCTGACCAGCTCGCGCAACAGCACGTCTTTGGTCGGAAAGTGGTAAGTGATACCGCCGCGCGTTACACCGCTCTGCTGGACGAGTTCGTCATAGGTCAGGCTGCCCGCGCCGCGCTCGCGGACGATGTGTCTGGCGGCGTCGAGGATGACCTGCTTGGCCTTTGGCTGTCTGCCCATAGATATAACCATACAGTACGTTCTGTATAGAAAAAACTATGGCGCGATAGGATTAGTTCGCCCGGGTAACCGCCCCTTCTAGCGACAACCGACGCGCGTAGGAGCGACGGCCTCGTCGCGATTCTTCGTTGGGCTTACTTCTGCGCCCGCTTCTTCGGCGCCGGCACGAGGTTGACGCGGCCACGTTTCCCCAACTGCCGCTCATTCAGCTGGACGACGATCTCCTGGACCGCGAGTGTTACGGCCTTGAGAGTTCCTTGCCGATGACCGCTGATCGTGTTGCCACCTTGCGAGATCACATAGTGATGCCAACCGGTGCCTTCCGTACCGGACGGAGCCTCTGCTCGCTTGATAGAAACGATCTCGTACGGCTGTATTACTGCTGGGGATTCATTAGTCATGCGTATCCACGTACAGGCGATGATGCGCCGAGGCGGAGATGTCACCTCAGGGTTTAGGACCGCCGAACAGAGGATCTGGATACTGACTACCGGAGACTCAATGGAGCGGTTGGACCGACCATTATAGCCTAAAATGCGAGTTTTCGCGGCGCCTCTTAACGCTAACCGTCTTCCCACGCCGCTTGCCGCCAGGGCTGTCAACGCATTAGCATGCCGCAGCGTTATTACCCCCGTTACGGGGAGGAACTACCTGATGAGAACCTATGTTTCGGCGGCTTTGCTGCTACCGAGTCCGAGCCTGAGTTTCGCTCAGGCTAACGCGGCCGCCGCTTGCCTGATCGATCCGAACGCTACCGTCGTAGCGCCCGTCATCCGAGAGGCTGCGAGCGCACAGTTTGCGATCGTTCGCGAGTGTGCCGCCAATAGCGACTGCGCGGAGGCCGTCCTGGATGAGATGGACGAAGACTCGCTGAACGACGATGAGCTTGCCGTCCTTGAATTGGCGCGTGGCGACACTGAGCTGCTTCAGGGCAGCTCGCGGCGAGCGCGCAGAGCATACGAGGAAGTCCTGGACTTGCCAGAGGCGAACCGCCAACTAAAACGCGCCGCGATTCAGCGGCTCGCCGTTCGTCATATCGAAGACGAGGACTTCGACGACGTCCTCGAGCGACTCGAAGGACTCGAGTGCGGCGAGTGGACACCCGACCTACTGCTCCTGCAGGCGCGAGCTCATTACGAAGAGGGCGAGTTCGGCGGCGGGGTGCAGACGGACACGATCCAATAACGCACCGGCACAGACACCGATCATCGTCAGCGCGGCTAAACCCACCGAAAACCTAATTCGCGCTGAACGATCTCTTTTTCAAGTCGCACCAACATAGTCTTCTCCTCACTCCAGCTCATAGAGCCTGGCGTTTTCTGGATTGCAGTCGAACGGCATCGGTTCACGATCAGGCGCGTAGTCCCAGACGATACCGCCCGTCATTTGCTCAGCCATATACTCCGGATCGTCGATTGCGTACTCAATAATCAACTGAGTACGATCCTCACTCAGCTCATATCTTTCCACAGAACGCTTCTGTGCTCCTGACGGAATCCCGCTTCTATTACCGGCGCGATTGTCCGCGTAGAGCGTCGTGTCGACGACCAGGACCTCTCCCTCCCAACGGGCGATCGAGTGCCCCTGGTTGGTGCGCTCCCCGTTCTCAGGATGCTGCCGCCCGTCCGTGTAGAACGTGCGCTCGACATTGAATAGCTCGCTTCTGACGAGTATCCGGTCGTCCAGAATCTCGATCTCGTTCAGGTAAGGCGCCGCAACAATGGTCGGCAACGGAAACGGAATGCACTCCGACACCGGGTTGTCAGCTTCCGTATAGGCAGCCTGAGCAGCGGCGCCCTTATCGGTCAGCGTTCCATAGACGAAGCGCCTGTCGTTAAATCCTCGCAGGCCATCCCACACACCTGCGAGACCGGTTGCGCGAACGGTCGAGGCGCGGCCGCCGGATCGAGGCATCAGCAACACGCCGTCCGCTTTTCTTAACGACACCAGCAACGCATGCTTGCGTTCCGCATCTCTATCGGGATTCATTCGCACAGTCACCGGTTCGCCCGGTGTCAGACTGGCCGATGTCCAACCACTGCGTGTCATGATCGGCGTCGGATCTCCCTCGAGCTGCCACTCAGCCAACTGACCCGTCTCGTCACGCGCCTCGATATAGATGTAGACGTGCGGATTTCGCCACAAGTAACGGCTCACCGTTCCCTGCAGGGTCACGACAGAATTCAGATCGAAAATGACGTTGCCATGATGTGCGAACACCGGTGGCGCAACGATCAGAGCGAACAGGATTATCCGGCTCACACGACTACTCAAGCGTGTACCGTCTCGATACTTCCGCGTTGCAGCCGAAACCCAGCATCTCGAAATGTGGCGCGTAATACCATTCCACCGTGCCGCTGAACGGTTCTGCTAGATACTCCGGATCTTCGACAATGAAATCGATGACGATTCGTGTGCCGTCTTCGCTCAACGCGTACCGTTCGATGACATGTTTGCCGACGCCGGAAGGAACGCCCTCGTTACCTTGTTGTCCGGAGATCGGTGCCCGATGCTCCTTAAACAGCGTGGTATCGATAACCAGCACATCGCCGTCCCAACGGCCGATCGAGTGGCCCTGATTCGAGAGTTCGCCGTTGTCGGGATGCCCGCGGCCGTCGAGGTAGACGGTGCGCACTGCGTTGAAGCGCTCGTTGCGAATGATCATCGCGTTATCGCGCAACTCCATCTCGGTTAAATAAGGCGCGACCAGGATCGAGGGCAAAGGCGCTGCAACACACTGCGCCGCCATGCTGTCGGACCTGACATCGTATTCGGCAGCCGCGGCAGCCCCTTTCTCGGTCAACGCGACGTCAGCCCAACGTGCGTAGTAGGTGTTGTAGTCCTCGAAACGCATCTCCCATAGCCCGGAAAAGTCCTCTGTGCTGGCGAGCAATCCGATGTCATCGGTCTTGCGCAGAAAATAGGATCGCGCCGACAGAACAGCGCCGTCTTCCCGCTCGATCGATAGGAGCAGCGCATGTCGTCTCTGCAGGTTCCGGTCGGGATTAGCTCGAACACTCACCTGGTCTCCGACCACGAACGAGTCGGACGTCCAGCCGCTTCGCGTCAGAATCGGCGTCGCATCCGTCTCGATCTCCCACTCGATCAGGTTACCGGCATCGTCTTCGGTTTCGACCTGGATATAGACGTGCGGATTCGTCCAACTAAAACCGCGCACCGTCCCGCGAAAAGCGACTACCGACTCTCGATCGAAAATCGACGCGCTATGATGCGCGGAAGCAGGCGAGCTGACGACGATCGCCATCCCGAACACCGCGGTGCACACCTTCAAGGTGTTCACGGTCGTCAAACGGCGATCAAGCCCTCACTACTTCGCCAGCGGATCCGGCCGCACCTGAAAATGCACGACCAGCGGCTTGGTGTCAGTACCGCCCTCCTTGAACCAGGGCGTGCGGTCACCGCTGGGCACCCACAGACCGCGGCCTTTCCAACCGGCATCCGGATCGTCGATACGCCCGTCGAAACCCTTGGAATAGAAACCGAGCGGATACGGGATTCGCATCGTGACCCACTCCTCATCGACCAGTGCGTGCACGCCGTCGTAGAGATTGGCGGTCGACATCGGAACGTCGTCACCGAGCCCGGCCGTGTTGTGCTGATCGACCCAGCTGTAATAGCTCGACTCGATACTGTACTCGGGCAGCTCCGGGAAACCGGGGCCGGGATAGCGATACAGCGTCCAACCCTCGGGGCAATGATCGCCGGTGGCCTCGGGCCCGTTCAACGGCCCATTGCACTTATTGCGATCGAAGGCGCTGAGATGGCCGCTGGCGAGAGATCCCCACACCACGCCGTTGCTGTCGATGTCCGCGCCGCGAATCCCGAAACCCGGTAGCGGTACGTTATAGACTTCAGCGATTGAGGTCTCTGCCGGGCTCGAGCCGGGCTCGAGACGGACGACGGAGCCGGGATAGGTTCGGTTCGATCCCCAGATGGAGTCGTCCGCCGGATTCGGCATGACCGCGTAATAGGCGGGTCGGATGCGCTTGTCCAGCGCCGGATCGACGGGCTCGCCGGGCTCAACGTAGGCGTCCCGCTGGCCGTTGCCGTTGGTGTCGAGGATCGCCGGGGTCCAACCCTGGGAGGCCGCCGAATCGCCGGTCGCGAGGAACATCTCGGGGTCGAGCCAGCCGATGACATCGCCACCGCCACTGGTCCACAGCGTGTTCTTCTCGTCATAGGCGAACTGCAGATGGTGAGTGGAGTAGCAGGTGTCGACGAATTGATACTCGCCGGTCGCGGGGTCACGGACTGAGAGATTTCGTCCGGTACGCGTCGTCGGGAACACCTTCGCGGACGGGTGATCGGAACCTTCCCGGCAGAAGTCCGGATTGTCCGGGCCGCGAACGCGAGCTGTGTACCAGACGAGGCCATCTTGATCGAGCATCGGATTGTGCGAGTTCGCCTGGCTGTCCCAGATTCTCTCGTCGCCCCAGTAGGCCGACGGTTGTACGACCGGCGCCGAGTTCGTGGTCGGCGTATCGTCGTCGCGAACCGGCGCTTTGAATGTAGTCGCCACGTTCGTCAGCGGATCGAGAATCGGGAAGTTATCGGTAGACAGTTCAGGCGAGCCGAATAGCGGGCCGTAACCGTTGATCGTCGGGTCGCGCCGATCGGTCGAGGCCAGATCGTGCAGATAGGATTTAGGATCGGCCCAGTCTCTGACCGTCGCAACGATATTGCGCTCGAGTCCCTGGGGGCGCTCGGGTATGAATGAGGGCAGTTCGCCGGCCTCGATGCGATCGGTCCAGTCGGCAAAATACTTGAACGGCACGCCGGCAAGGTCCGTGGTCAGCGGCCTGACCATGTTGCCGCCGGCCTGGCCGGATTGAATGCGGCGAATCCACGCCTGCTCTGAGTTCTCGAACTCGCCGAACTCTTCGGGAATCGTGCGTGTCGCAAGATTGCCGAGTTGGTGGCAGCCTACACAGCCGTTGTTCGTCATTGAGTTCCGATAGAAGTTCATCCCGCCGTCGATATTCTCGAGATCGCTCTCCGTCGGGAGATGCATCATCGCGTACCACGCGATCGCGGGATAGACCTCGGCGGCGACGGCCGCACTCGGTGCGACGACGGCGGTCAGGTCGATAGCGTCGCCCGGGTTGGCGGCAACCTTGTCGGAGTCGGCCAGGCCGTAACCCCGGACCCACACGTTATAGTTCGCGTCCGGCAGATCGGGAACGACATAGCGTCCCTGGTCGTCGGTTACAACGATCTTGGCGTAGCGAGTTTCAAAGTCTTCGGTCTCGGCGATTACCCAAACGCCGGCCTCAGGGCCATCAGCGCTGGCTACGATGCCGCCGATGTCGTCGCTGTCGATCGCCACTTCCTGGGCTGTGGTAACCGTCGCCCAAGCCATCAGCGCTACGGTCGCGAAGAGTGCCGCGAGTCTATTAATAACGGTGTAGGTGCTCATCTTCCCCTCCTATAGATGCCGGCGTCGGATCTGGTGCCCGAAAACGCTCGATTCTTCTAAATGGCATCATAGAACTGGCGCCGGCAAAAAGCTAACCGCCGCGCCACCGGGTCAATTGGGCGTTATTTTCAGCACCTCAGCGCTAGCCGGTCCCGGCCCGGGACTGCTGGTAAGGAGATAAAGCGCTCCATCGGGACCCTGGCGGACGTCTCGAATGCGTTGACCTCGCTCGACGAGCAGGCGTTCCTCAGCGACCACACGGTCTCCATCGAGCACCAAGCGCGTCAGATGTTGCGCCGCCAGTGAGCCGACGAACAGATTACCTTGCCACTCGGGGAACAAGTCGCCGGTGTAGAAGAGCATGCCCGACGGGGCGATGGACGGCACCCAGAAGTAGATCGGCTGCTCCAGTCCGTCCTGAGCTCGCAGGCCGTCGCCTATCGGCGCGGTCGAATATTCGTTGCCGTAAGAGATTAGCGGCCAGCCATAGTTCCTGCCCGCGCGAATAATATTCAGCTCGTCGCCGCCACGCGGCCCGTGCTCCACCATCCACAACTCACCGGTCGACGGATTAATCGCTGCTCCCTCCGGATCCCGATGGCCGATCGAGTAGATGGCCGGCAGCGCGTCGCGATTATCGTAGTCTGGATTATCGCGAGGGATCGAACCATCGCGGTTGACGCGAAAGACCTTGCCGCCGATAGCGCGCAGATCCTGGGCTTCACTGATCAGGCTATTCGTCGTGCTCTGGGCGCCGCTCGTCGTGGCAAACAGCGTGCCGTCAGGTGCATAGACGAGACGCCGTCCACCCGCGTCGAGGAGAACTTCAACGTTTTCTAGACCCGTTGCATCGTCAGTCAATCGAGCCTTAGCGACATGGTAAATACCGATCGGGTTCGCGACCTGCTCGTCAGGCGACAAGGCCTGCCAAGCCTCCAACGCTTGAGGCGAAGGCGGTCCGCCGGGTTCGCCGTCGGGCGGCGCGTAGTAGGTCAGGTAAAGAAGTCGGTTGCTCTCGAACTCAGAATCCAGCGCAATGTCGGTCAGTCCCATCGACCGGTAGCCGCGGATCGGCGGCAACCCAGTCAGCGGTCCCGAGATATCGCCGTTCGCATTCATTACACGCATACGACCGGGGCGCTCCGTGACCAGCGCGCGGCCATCGGGCAAGAAAGCGAGCGACCAGGGCGCATCCAATCCGGATGCAATAGATTCAACTTGATAAGAAGAGAGCTCGGTCGGTGCCGGTGCCCGCGTCTGCCCCGAGAATGCCGGCGAGGGCGGCAGGCGATCGAACTGTAGTACCGGCGCATTTTGTCCGCGAACCGGGCTCACGACAGCTGCTGCTACCACTAACGAACTGCATACAGCCCTGAAGTCGTTTCCGGAGATCGTCATCATCGCGCAAGCTGATCCTACCTCAACTCCACCGTCACCTGCTCGATTCTGCCGGTGAACGCGTTATCGCCTTCTGCATAGTCTTCGGTCACGGGCGTGGCTGCGTCGAGGCCCACATCGGCGGTCTCGTCAGCAGAAAAGAGGAACGGCGTGGTATTCCCGATTTCGCCCTCGGCGACCTGCTCGCCGTTCACGAAGATCGTTCCCGTACCGCCCGCGCCGGGTTGATCGCCGCCCGCGTACGCGAACTCGTAGCGAATGGTCGCCATACCGGCGGGCACCGCCTCCGGCGCAGTGATCGTGTAACGCTCCTTGCCGACCCAGTTGTGCACGTAGGAAACACTGCCGTCCATCATGTAAAGGCTCCAGCCGGCGAAGCGCCCACCCTGAGACAGAATGACGCCGTCCGCACCACCTTCCGGAATCTCAACCTCCGCGGTGATCGTGTGGGAGCGATTCTTCACATTGATGAAAGCATTCTCTGTCATGTTGATCATGCCCGGATACACCGTGAGCGACGTGCGGTCGCCCATCAGGTCCGGCCGGCCGGCGATAGAGGCATTGAAACGCTCGAAGGTGCGATCATCGAGCGGCAGGACATCGTACTTGATCGCTTCCTCGATGAAGAGATCCTGTAGTTCGCTCAGCTTGTCCGGATTCGAGGCGGCGAGGTCGTTTGCCTGACTGAAGTCCTCGGCAACGTGATACAGCTCCCACGTATCCTGATCGAGCGGTCCATCCGGCGCGGCCCCCCACGGCGTCCGGTGCTTAGTCGCCGCCACCCAGCCGTCGTCGTAGATCGCGCGATTGCCGAACATCTCGAAGTACTGCGTCGTGTGTCGATCTGCGGCATCCGGAACGTCGAATGAATAGAGCAAGCTCACTCCCTCGAAGGGTTTTTGCTCCGTGCCCTTAACCATCGTTGGAAACGGCAGCCCCGCCGCCTCCATCAAGGTCGGTGCAATGTCTGTCACGTGGTGCCACTGCGAACGTATTTCACCGCTAGCGTCGATACCATCGGGCCAGTGCACAACCAGCGGGTTGCGGGTGCCACCGTAGTGCGAGGCGACCTGCTTCGTCCACTGGAACGGCGTATTCGTGGCCACGGCCCAACCCGCCTGGAAGTGTGGGTAGGACGTCGGACCGCCCCACTCATCCAGGTACTGCAACTGATCCTCGACCGGGTCCGGGATCGCATTGAGCACGATGGTCTCGTTGAAAGTCCCTTCCAACCCGCCTTCGGCGCTGGAACCGTTGTCACCGAAAATATAAATGAACAGCGTGTTGTCCAACTCGCCCATCGCGTCGATAGCATCGACCAAGCGGCCGACCTCGTAGTCCGTATGCTCTGCGAAGGCAGCGAATACTTCCATCTGTCGGGCGTAGAGTCGCTGCTGATCCGCAGACAGCGTATCCCAGTCGGCAATGTCCGCCGGCTTGGACGCCAGCGTGGTGCCCGGTGGTACAACGCCCAGTTCTATCTGGCGTGCGAGTGTCTGTTCTCGGTACACATCCCAACCGTCATCGAACTGGCCTGCGTATCGGTCGACCCAATCCGCCGGAACGTGATGCGGCGCGTGAGTGGCTCCGGTAGCGAAGTAGATAAAGAACGGCTTGTCAGGCGTGAGCGACTGTTGCGAGCGCGTCCAGTTGATCGCCTGATTGGTCATATCAGTGGTGAAGTGGTAGTCGGGATCGTCGGCCAGCGTGACCGACGCGGTGCCATCGTGCAGGACCGGCGCAAACTGATTGGTCTCGCCGCCGATGAAGCCGTAGAACTTGTCGAAACCAGAATGCGTCGGCCAACCGTCGAATGGTCCGGATACGCTCACTTCCCACGGTGCCGTCTCGTGATACTTGCCGAAGGCGGCCGTGCTGTAGCCATTCAACCGCAGCATCTCGGTAACCGGCGCAACACTCTGCGGGCGCTGGCCTCGGTTACCCTGAAAAGCGGTCGCTACTTCCATGACCGAGCCCGCATTGGCGGAATGATGATTGCGGCCGGTCAGGATCGCCATGCGCGTGGGCGAGCACAACGCCGTCGTATGGAACTGGTTATAGCGCAACCCATTCTCCGAGAGACGATCCAATGTTGGGGTCTGGATGGCGCCGCCGAACCCATCCGCGGCACCGAAGCCGATGTCGTCGATCAGCACGATGACGATGTTGGGCGCGCCTTCGGGCGGTGTTATCGAGAATGCCGGCGGCGCCTCTGCGTTCCGCGCATCGAGTTCGGTAATCTTCGGGAACACCGGGTCCGGAATCGGCAAGACGGTGCGGAAAGGTGGTTCTGCGGCGGCGGTGGCCTCCGGCGCGACCGACTGCGGGTCATCGACACCGCTCGAACAGCCAGCCAGAACCAGCAACAAACTCAGAGGGCAAGCGACGAGACGAACGTTGTTGTTCATTATCGGTCTCCAGAGACGAAAGCTTTTATCCACTTCTTGCTCTTGGCCGCAGACGGATGGTCAGCGCCCGTGGGTCCAGCACTGACCATACTCGATCGGCCGCGCAAAACCTTGCCCCAACGCGCCACGTCAGGCGGCCGCCGGACTCGCTGCGCTCAGCGGCGGCCCCTGCGGCTAAACCCGCCGCCTCGGCCTGCGGCCGTTTGTTGCCGGTTTCCATAGCGTTGGTAGCCGGAGGAGCGGCTCTGGAAATCGCGATCCAGACTATCGAAGCTGGGAGCCGGTTGCGATCTCTGCAATGAGGAGGTGGTCGCCGCATCCGGCGTCCGGGTCTGCCCACCGGCCGCGGAACGCTGCGTCGAGGTGGCAGCCGCGGCGGAGTCGCCCCGGCTCGGATTCTCCACTTTGCTCCAGCCATCGTCGGTTTTCTGGTACACCTCGCCGTCGCGCCCGGCATAGACATCGCCACCGCTGGTCTCACCCACGAAGGCCCTTTCGTCCCCTTGTCTGGCGACGGCGGCCTGGCCGCCCTCACTGGACTCAATATTTCGCTGAACGCCCTCGGCCGTGCGAGTCGTGTCGGTTTCGATGGTCTGGCCGTCACGCGTGATGGTCCCGCTACCGGTGAGCTCACCGCCTTCGAGTTCGCGCGTGAACTCCCCCGTGCCACCCTCCGATCCGGTCACCGAAATGTTGCCGCTACCGTCCTGAAAGGTGCTTTCGAACTCGGCCGAGCGGTTCTCGCCGGTCAACGAGCCCTCGCTGACCAACGCGTCGCCCTCGCGTTCCCGCGTCGATTCGAACGTCGCCTCTTGATCGCCGAGCTGGACGCTACCTTCGCTGGTAATCGTGTCGCCTTCGCGAGAGCGATCCACTTCGCCTTCAGCGCCTCGGGAACTCTCGAACTCCGTATGCATTTGGCCGTCTTCCCACTCGCTCTCCCTGTAGCGCCACTCGTCACCACGAGTGACCACGCGCTGGCTCCAACCCTCGTTGTCCTCGAAATCGTGGTAGCGGTTGCTGGCGGTGCTCGTGTCGGTATTGGGGTTGTAGCCGTAACTGCGGCCCGCGTACTCGTCGCTGTCCCAGAAAGCCTGACCTCGAGCGTAGACACCGCTCGTAGGATTGTAGACCGCCGTAGACCTGGCCGCGCCGTACGGTCCATAAGCGACGACGCTCTCCCCATAGCGACCTGACGACGGGTCATACCAACTGCCGTAACCGTAAGTGGGTGGGAACGGATAGAAAGGATAGTACGGATAGTAGTAGCCGCCGCCCGTAATCTCGTACAGCGCCCAGATCGAGACGACGGAGGGAGTCCAACCCGTGCCGTGCACGACCGTTTCGTCGACGATATAGGCTTCTTCATACCCGGCGGTATAGCTGTAACTCACCGTCTCGTCGTCGGCGCTGTCGACGCTGACGAAGGTGGTGTTGTAGGCGGGAGAACTGGGAGGAATCCTGTCGAACTCATCGGGCAGGTTGTCGGCCAGTACCCATGGGCCGGTTGGCGACGAGCCCGCAAACCACATCGCCTTATCGCAAAGATAATAAAAATTCTGGTATTCGAGTACCTGATAGCTGGTGTTGACCGCCATCGTCACCTCGGTACCGTCGATCGGCTGAAAAACGGGATCGCCCGCATACGATACATCGGGCGCGAGTTCTCCGCTGCCGCGCACGACCGTCGCTTTGCGGGGGATGACGGTAACGAGAGCCGCCTCCCATGCCTCCACCGTACCCGGCACACTAGCGCGCAGGTACGACTTCTCATGGTCGACCGGAATGTCGAGGAACGGTGCTGGAAGATCGGTCGTCCAAGACCAGGGCCCATCGAGTCCGGGCGCCATGAACCAGCGACCCGACAGCAGGACGAACACGTCATCGCCAAACTGAAAGACTTCCTGAATCGTATTAGCCGCGAATTGCAGGCCTTCGCTGCCAATGGGCTGCCAAACGGGATCCCCGCTCAGCTGGATGAGTTCGGCAGGTTCTGTCGAGTAGAAGACCGGGGGCGGCGGCGCGTCCGGCACGGCGATCGAGCTCAGATTCCCCGGCAGGGCGGCACGGGCGTTTGACCAGTTGCCATCCTCGGGCAGTCGCTCCAGATCGGGCGGCAGCGTTGCGCTCCACGACCAGGCCGCCTCGAGTTCTGTCGCGGTAAACCAGTTGCTTGAGTAAAGAAGATAAACAACCTCACTGCCCTGGACTCTGAAGACATCCCAGTTGGCGTTGAGAATGAACTCCAGCTCGGTACCATCGATCGGCAGCCATTGCGGTTGCGAGTCGACGCTGAGAATCACGGCAGGGGATGTCGAGGCAAAAATGCGTGGAGGCTCGGGATTCAACCCCTCCGCCGAGGGCAGGCTCACCTGCCTCGGGAGATACTCGAGTACGAGCTCCAACGGTACTTTCGTCGGTTGGGACGTCAGCGCCTCGCGGAGAATTTCATATTCCGCAGCGTCTTGCGGAAAATTGGGGATCGACAATGAAAGGATCTCAGTGTCGTAGAGCAGGATCTCCCGTTCCTCGAGATCGACTTCCGTCGACGCCCGAAACTGTAGTGACCCGTAGGGCGAGGCTTCGGCTCCGTCGAGCGTAATCTGGAAGGCGACCCAACCGGTGAGCGTTTCGAATCCCTCCCATGAATCGATCTGCGGCGCATTAAAGACGAGCGTACCCCTCGGGCCGGTTCGAGTACGCGGGAACCACGCGTCAGGCTCGGTCGCGCTGGTATCTGTCGCCGGCGTGAATTCAGCTTCCTGCGATAGTGCGCCCGCTGTCAGGCAGATGAGGAATCCGGCAATGAGGGATCGGATCATAGCGTTGGCTGGTATGGCGGAAACCGCTTTCCCGGATCGTCGGCCTGGTCGGACCTGGAGTGCCAGTGTACTGGTGCTGAGCCGTGAAAACTTGCCATAGCGCGCCATTGCGGCTGGTTTTTTGCCGCGGCCGCCTGGCCGCCAGTCGCGGCCAGGGCCGATACGCTGATCCTCTGAAAAATGGTGCCGCCGAGCGCCCCCTATGACCTCATTTTCCGGGGGAGTGGAATCTGAGAGGGTGACGCCCGGCGACATAGTCGTCGTCTTCTGTTCTTTGCGGCTGGCAGGGTTGGGCGCCAGACCGCGAATCAACCGAGCAGCCAGAACACCGCGATAAGAAGCGTGAAAATAACTGCCCATCCCAGGGTAGTGAGTACTACCCAGGAAATAATCAATTTCCACCCGCTGACCGGAGCCATTCCGGCATCCCTGTGCTCACGATAGATTTGCTGTGCATTCATGACACAAGCAGGCTACCGCCGAGCAAGACTCAGGTCTTATCCGACTGCATCAATCTTTTGTCAGTTGACGTTAAGCGCCTTCCAAGGCTCGATCGCCTCTCCAAGTGCCAACCAGTGTTCCGATATCGTAGCGGGTTCAGTCAGCAGCTTCAGTGAGCGGCGTACGATACACTATCGCGAACGCCTCCAGCCGAATAATAAGACGAGAAGAAAGTGAACGCCGGAATCCTTATCGCCGTACTGATTTACGAGGTGGTCATCATCCTCGGCGTCGGGATGTGGCTGGCGAAAAAAGAAGCCTCCCATCCCCGCCGCGAAGGCGATTTCGCGCTGGCCGGTCGGCATCTTCCGGTCCCTGTCATCGCGATCACGCTCGCGCTTACCGTTCTCGGTACGGCACACATACTCGGGATCTTTGAACTCGCTTGGTTTCTTGGCGCCGCGGCTGTCTGGTTCAGCCTGGCGCACGTTATTCTGTTGGTGCTGGTCTGCCTATCCACCGGGCTATGGGTTCGGCGGTTGGGCCTGACGACGGTCCCGGAGATTCTCGATCTCCTTTACGGCCGAGGCACACGGCTTGTCGTTTCCTGCACGATGGCGGGAGTCGTGTTCGGAATCTTGACGATCGAAACGCAAGGCATCGGGATCGTCATAGCATCCATGACCGGTTGGAGTATCCGCAATGGCGCCATCGTCGGGGCGTTTCTCGGTATCTTCTACGTCATTCTCGCCGGCATGAAAGAAATTGGATGGCTGAACCTCGTCAACGCCATCGTCATGTACCTCGGCCTGATCCTGGCGACCATCTTTCTTGCCTTCAGATTGCCTGGCGGCAACTACGACAGCGTCGCCGAATACTACACATCCTCCGGCGACGACTTCATGCTGAGCATCTACGGCACACCTGAGATATTCCTGAGCTTCGCGTTAGGAACGACGATTGCGGTCGTGTTTAGTCAGGGCATCAACCAGATGTTGATGCAGCCGTGTATGGCAGCCGAAACTGAGCAGACCATCCGCAGAAGCCTTTGGATCGCGGCACCACTGAACGGCATGTTCGGCGTGTTCGCCGTCGTCATCGGCTTAACTGCGAAAACCATCCCCGAGTTCGCCGCACTCGGACCAAAAGTCGCCGCCACGACGATGCTGGTGAACTACCTTCCGCCTTGGCTGGCCGCGCTGCTTCTTGCGTCCTTCCTTGCGGCGATTCTCTCTACGTTTGCGATGACCAGTCTCGCGCCGGCGACAATCTTCGGCATCGACATCTATAAGAACCTCTATCGACCCAACGCGACTGAAGCTGAAATCGCCAAAGTCATACGAATTACGATTATCGTACTGGCTTTAATCGCGGTCAGCGTCGCCGCATTTCTACCACCGATTCTTGCGGCCATGAACTGGCTCTTCTCCTGGCTCGTGCCCGTGTTCTGGGTGATTGTCTTCGGGCTGTTCTGGAAGCGCGATAGTGCCGTCGCAATCGCCACACTCGTTACGGCGTGGATCGCGAATTCTGCCTGGTCGTTCACCTCGCTACCCATAACACTGAGCATACCCGACGTGCCGAATGCCTACGTGACACTGGCCGTAACGTTGACCGTGGGAATTCTCGGCAACCTGATGTCTTCCTCGCGCGGCGGATACTTCGCATCACAGGACTATTCGGCCCGACTCGCACAGGCGGAATGAGGCATAACATTATGTTCTGGAAGATATTTTTCGATAGCTTGATATTCATCATCGGCATTCTCGTCGTCGGTTGGATCATCGCGAACGTCATTGGCCGCCGCGAAAAACCTCGTGCCGAGCAAGAAGACTAGGAACCAAGAAAAATGGAAGATCTATTTGTAACTCGACTCTGGATGGCAGGCGTTGTGATGGCGATGATCGTCTTCGGAATCATCGCGCTGATCGGGCATCTCCGACAGACGAAAAACGGCACCTCGAGCAACGACCGGTAACGCAAAGATTACGCTGTGCGACTCTCGCTACTTTTCTACGGAATCTCTCTGGCGCTGCGTCTGTCGGCGTTGATCTACCCAGCATTCAGGGAACGATTGAAACAACGCGACCTGGTCGCCCAGTTAAAACTCCAGGACGACTCCAAGGGTCGTTTTATCGAGATCAAGAACGGCCGCGTACACTCCAAGTCCGCGATACATCCGAGCCCAGACGTGACCTTGGTCTTTAAGAACGAGCGAGTCGCGTTACGGGTGCTGACACCGCCCCAGGACTACGGCGAGCTGGTACACGCGGGAAAAACGTTCCAGATGGGAGCGCTTGGGAATGACGAGCTTCTCTGCTGGTGGATGCAGACGCTCAACATGATGCTGGGCGCGGGGTGGAAGTTCGGCGTTGACGCCGGTGACGGCGAGACCCGCTACGTTAACAATACCAACGGCGGCCCGGTATTCGTCTATGTCAAAAATGACAAGATTATCCGCATTACCCCGATCGACTTCGATGAGAAGGATGCGCCGTCATGGACGATCGAAGCGCACGGACAGAAATTTACTCCACCGCGTCGCGCGACCGTGACATCTTATTCCTTGGCATGGAAGTCGATGATCAACTCCAAGGATCGCAATTTGTATCCGATGAAGCGAGTCGACTTCGATCCTAATGGAGAGAGAAATCCTCAGAATCGCGGTATCTCGGGTTATGAACGGATCAGCTGGGGCGAAGCGCTCGACATCGTCGCCGGCGAATTCAAGCGAGTGAAAAGAGAGTGTGGTCCGGGTGCAATAGCCGTCAGTCATGGCTCGCACCACAACTGGGGTAACGTCGGTTACTACCTGAGCGCGATGATCCGTTTCTTCAATGGCATCGGATTCACCCGCGTCGTTCACAACCCGGACAGCTGGGAAGGCTGGTACTGGGGTGGTGTCCATCACTGGGGCCACAGCATGCGGCTCGGTAACCCGGAGCCTTTCGGTCAGGTTGAGGACTGCCTGAAGAACGCGGAGATGATCGTTTTCTGGTCCAGCGACCCCGAAGCGACTAACGGTCTGTACGCCGGTTATGAAGGGACAACTCGACGACTGTGGGCCAAAAAGCTCGGTATCAAGATGGTGCATATCGATCCACATTGGAACCACACGGCGGCATTCTTCGGCGGCAAGTGGATCGCTCCCCGTCCGGGCACCGATCCGGCTTTGGCGCAGGCACTGTGCCATGTGTGGATTACCGAAGATCTCTACGACAAGAACTTCGTTCAGAACCGAACCACAGGCTTCGATGAGTGGGCCGAGCACATTATGGGACGGCAGGACGGCACGGCGAAGACGCCGGAGTGGGCGGAACAAGAAACGGGAGTTCCCGCACGGGACATCCGCGCGCTGGCAAGGGAATGGGGTAAGAAACGAACCTACCTGGGTGCCGGCGGTCTGGGTGGCGGCTTTGGTGGTGCGTGCCGCACGTCCACCGGCGCGCAGTGGGCTCGCATGATGGTCATCTTGATGGCGATGCAAGGTCTCGGCCGACCTGGCGTGAACTTCGGCAATCTTCAACAGGGCGCGCCACTCGACTATACGTTCTGGTTCCCGGGTTATGCGGAGGGTGGCATCTCCGGCGACCTGACGCACACGGGCTCCGCATTAGTGACCTACCCGCGTATGCCGCATGTGATGAGCATGAATCCCGTCAAGCAGATGATCCCTCGAATTCAGCTGCCCGAGGCAATTCTGGACGGCGAGGCCGAAGGCTACTTCACCGACCCGACGTCGATGACCGGTCAGTTTCACTCCTTTAAATACCCGGCGCCGGGACATTCCAAGGTACAGATTCTCTACAAGTACGGCGGCGCCTCACTCGGAACAATGAACAACACCAACCGCTGGGTGAAGATGTATCAATCCGACAAACTCCCGTTCGTCGTCAGTCAGTCGATCTGGTTTGAAGGCGAAACGAAGTTCGCGGATGTCATCTTGCCTGCTTGCACTAACTTCGAGCGATGGGATATCGGTGAGTGGACTTCCGCAGGCGGTTATGGGCACCAGTTCTACAACCAGGTTAACCATCGTGTCGTAACGTTGCAGGCGAAATGCGCCGAACCACTGGGCGAATCCAAATCTGACTACCAGATCTTCTCCGAGCTAGCCAACAGAATGGGGCTTGGTCTCTATTTCACAGAGGGCTGTTCCGAGATCGACTGGGTGAAGCGCATCTTCGACGCATCTGACGTGTCACAGATGATTTCCTGGAAGGCGTTCCTAAAGAAAGGGTATTTCGTCATTCCGCCGGACTCTCCTAAGGCCAGAGCTCCCACGGCATTCCGCTGGTTTAACGAAGGACGCAAAAAAGACGTTCCCGAGCCGCATCCGCTTCCGGGCGACTACGGCGAGGAGTTCCTTGACGGCCTGCAAACTCAATCCGGCAAGATCGAATTCATCCCGGAAAGTCTCAAGAAGTTCGAGGATCCGGAACGGCCGCCGTTAAACAAATACATACCGAGTTGGGAAGGGACGAGTACAGCAGGATTAATAGAAAAATACCCGATTCAGTTGGTCTCCTCGCACGCGCGTTACAGTTTTCACACGCTCGGTGACGGCAAGAACAGCGTTATTAACGATATCCACGATCACCGCGCAAAGATCGATGGCCACTACTACTGGCTAGCTCGTATCAATCCACGTGACGCGGAAGCTCGAGGCATTTGCTCTAACGATCTGATTAGTCTCTACAACGATCGCGGCAAGGTCATCTGCGCGGCACGCGTTACGGAGCGAATCATGCCGGGCGTTGTCCACGCCTGCGAATCGTCCGCGGTCTACGACCCGATCGGCGAGCCAGGCAAATCTCCAGACCGGGGTGGTTGCGTCAACCAGCTGACCAACCATCGATCTCAGTCGGAGAAATCTTCATCGATGGCTCCCAATGCCTGCCTGATCGAGGTCGAGAGATGGGCTGGCGATGAATCGCAACCCGTCGAGGCCCTCGCATGAAAAAGTGGAACATGATCATCGATGGGTCAAAGTGTCACAACTGCTACAACTGCTTTGTAGCGACCAAAGATGAATATGTGGACAACGAGTTCCCTGGTTATACGGCACCGCAACCGCTGCATGGCCACGAATGGGTCGATATCGAACGAACCGAATCTGGCCAGTGGCCTATGGTTGAGGCGCACTATCGGCCCGTGATGTGTAACCACTGCGACGATGCGCCTTGCATGAAGGCCGCGACCGGGGATGCCATTAAGAAACGTGACGATGGCATCGTCATCATTGATCCGGAGAAATCCAGAGGTCAAAAACGGATCGTCGACGCCTGCCCTTACGGCGCGATCTATTGGAACGACGAACTGCAGATACCTCAAGCCTGGCCATTCGATGCACATCTACTGGACCGCGGTTGGGGAAAAACAAAACTCGAGACGGTCTGTCCGACCGGAGTATTCAAATCGGTAAGGATCAGCGATGCTGATATGCAAAAACTTGCCAAGGACGAGGATCTGAAAACGCTTGAGCCGAAGTCAGGCGCAAAGCCTCGCGTCTATTACAAGAACAGTCAGTTGTTCGATACCTGCTTTCTAGGTGGGACAGTCGTTACCAAGGACACAGGAGTGGAGGAATGCGTCGAAGGAGCGCGTATCGTCGCAATGACCAATGACGGAGAGATCGGTCGCGCTGCGAGCGACGCGTTCGGGGAGTTCAAAATATCCGAGTTACCGAAGAACGCCGGCCCGATCACCGTGCAGATTGAGCGCGCATCGACTTCAGTGTCTGTGGAAGTAGAACTTAGCGAAAGCGTTTATATCGGATGCGTAGAGATATGAGATCTCTCAATCTGTAAAGGGCACGCAAGGATCCACAGATGTCAGCGGCTACATTCAATTTCGATTTCACGGACGGCGCCGTGCTCTTGCGCGTCATTTGCGCGCTCTTCTTTATTCCTCACATCTTCTTTAAGACGGTTGGCAATCCGCCTCCGGCACTGGAAGTCTTTACCGACGCCGGCTTCAAGCCGCCGAAATTCTATATGCGGCTCGCGATCGTCGTCGAGAGCATCGCGGGACTCGGCATGCTACTGGGTATCTATACCCAATGGGCGGCGTTGGTCGCGGCAGCCAGCTTGTTCGTCGCTGCAGGTGCGGTCTGGTCATTGAACCGCTCGCCTCGGTGGATGTGGAATCTGGGCGGGATGGAATATGTTGTCTTTTGGGCGTTATCATGCGTCGCCGTCGCGATGCTGCACTGGGGCTGACATCAAACTCACCAGTCGACAGACATTCGCAGAAAAACACCTCAGGGAAATACTGAATGATTAACGCAGCAATTGTGGGGCTTGGTTGGTGGGGACGAACTCTGGTGGAGGGGGTATCCGATGAAAGTCATCGTCTGCGGTTCGTGGCCGGCGTCACAAACTCATCGTCCGACGCGGCTCGCGCATTCGCTGAATCCCACGGCTTTTCCCTTCGACCGACATACGATGCGGTATTGAGTGACCCGGAGATAGACGCCGTGGTCTTGGTCACTCCGAACTCTCTACATGCGGATCAAATTGTTGCAGCCGCTGAAGCCGGCAAACACGTCTTCTGCGAAAAACCTTTTGCGTTGACGAAGACTGACGCCGAACGCGCAGCCGATGCAGTAGAAAAAGCAGGCGTAGCGCTGGGCGTCGGCTACAACCGTCGCCTGCACCCGGAAATGATTCGACTCAAAGATCAGATTCGCTCCGGCGAACTCGGGACAATTCTGCACGTCGAATCCACTATGACTTTCCCGAACGCGCTCTTCCTGGAGGCCGATCAATGGCGCGCGAGTAGAGAGGAATCACCTGCAGGGGGTCTGATGCCGATGGGCGTCCATGCAGTCGACGGCATGATCGACTTATGCGGCTTTATCGATGAGGTCTACTGTCAGAGTTTTCGTCGCGCAGTAAAAATCGATGCAGACGACACGACCTCCATTCTCTTCCGGATGCGTGAAGGGATGTCGGGATATCTGGGGACGATGACCGCGACTGCGGGCACGTTCAGCTTTCAGATTTTTGGATCCAAAGGTTTCATCCGGTTACAAGGAAAAACTCACGAAGCGGGCGCATCATCCGAGGAGCGCCGCACGCAACTGTTCGACGCCTGTACTTTCAAGCCGATCAAGGGCGCGGCGAAAACGTGGCAAGCAGAACGCTTTGACGTGACGCGCGCAGCGCTGGGAGCATTCGCGAACGCGGCAGCCGGTGACGCCCCATTCCCGATTCCGCCGGCTGAATTAGTGCACGGCGTTGCGGTAACGGAGGCAATCGTCACGTCCGCCGCTTCGAAGAAACCTGAGCGGACGTAGCGCCGTGCCGCGAATGTCTGCCTAGTGCTGGCCTGCGGGCCCGCCCAGGGGAGGTTTCGGTTTCTTCGGTTCGGATTCCGGCTCAACCTCAACGGTCTCGCCCGGTTCGGAGTCATCCCAATCCTCCGGCGGCTGAGGCTCCTTCCCGGCCATAATGTCGCTGATCTGCGTCTCGTCGATCGTCTCGTACTTCATCAGGGCTTCGGCCATCAAGTGAAGCGTTGACTCATTCTTCGAAAGAATCTGCTTGGCATCTTCGTAGCAGATGTCGATGACTGTGCGGATCTCTTCATCGATGACGTGGGCCGTGACGTCCGAGACCTGCTTGTGGCGCGTGACGCTGCGACCGAGGAAAATCTCGCCATCGTCCTCACTATAGGTCAATGGTCCGAGCCGATCGGATAATCCCCACTTCGTTACCATGTTGCGCGCGATCTCCGTCGCGCGCTCGATATCGTTCGACGCGCCGGTCGTAACGTAGGCCGGGCCGAAAACCAGTTCTTCCGCGAGCCGCCCACCGTACAAGCTCTTCATCGAACTCATCAGACGTTGCTTGGAATAACTGTATCGATCTTCCTCGGGCAGAAACATCGTGATGCCCAGAGCGCGGCCACGGGGAATTATCGATACCTTGTAGACTGGATCGTGGTCGGGAACGCTCAAGCCGACAATCGCATGGCCCGATTCATGGTAGGCCGTCATTTTCTTATCTTCTTCGCTCATGACCATGGAGCGCCGCTCGGTCCCCATCATGATCTTGTCTTTCGCCTTATCGAACTCCTCCATGCTTACCGTGCGCCGGTTGGCACGCGCCGCGAGTAAAGCCGCTTCGTTGACGAGATTGGCGAGATCGGCACCTGAGAATCCCGGCGTTCCGCGAGCGATCACGGACGGCTTAACGTTCTTCGCAATCGGCACCTTGCGCATATGCACTTTGAGGATCTGCTCCCGTCCGCGGACATCCGGCAGCGGCACGACGACCTGACGGTCGAATCGTCCGGGCCTTAGCAGCGCCGGATCGAGCACGTCGGGCCGGTTGGTTGCCGAGATAACGATGACGCCCTCGTTGCCTTCAAAGCCGTCCATCTCGACGAGCAGCTGATTCAATGTCTGTTCACGTTCGTCATGGCCACCGCCGAGACCAGCGCCTCGGTGACGCCCTACGGCATCGATCTCATCGATAAAAATGATGCACGGCGCGTGCTTCTTGGCCTGCTCGAACATGTCGCGTACGCGCGATGCGCCCACGCCGACGAACATCTCGACGAAGTCGGAACCGGAGATCGTGAAGAACGGTACTTTCGCCTCGCCGGCGATAGCTCGTGCCAGCAGCGTCTTGCCGGTGCCGGGAGAGCCCACCATGAGCACACCCTTCGGGATCTTGCCGCCCAGCCGTTGGAACTTCGCGGGATCCTTGAGGAACTCGACGATCTCGACAACTTCTTCCTTCGCTTCTTCAATACCGGCGACATCGGCGAACGTCACGCTGATCTGATCTTCGCCGAGCAAGCGCGCTTTGCTCTTGCCAAACGACATCGCGCCACGGCCCGCACCGCCGCCCTGCATCTGCCGCATGAAGTAGACCCACACGGCGATGAGCAACAGAATCGGGAACGAGGAGATAAACAACTGCAGCAGGAAGGACTGCTGTCTTGGCGGACTGGCCTGAATAACCACGTTATGCTCATCCAGCGTGCCGATCAGAGCCGTATTGTCGGTCTCGGGGTTGTAAGTAATGAATTGCTCGCCCTGGCGCTCGACGTGGATCGCATCGCCTTCGAAGACGACTTCCTCGACCGAACCGTCCTCGACGTAGGACAGGAATTGCGAGTAAGGCACGGTCGAAATGCTCTCGTTTGACGTGCCGAAACTCTGGAATACGGATACCAGCACGACGGCGATGACCACCCAAAGAATGACGTTCTTTGCCAGGTCGTTCAATACGTTACCCTCACAGTGTTAAAACTGAGTCTAAGCTTTAGACCCTACTACATCCCAAAGTTTCTCGCCAGCAGATACATCTCACGGCTTTCAGGCCTTGAGGCCTTCGGTTTAAGCAAGCGTATCTTCTGAAATCGACCCCTCGAGAGCTTGACGAAGTCCTCAAATCCTTCGCCCTGAAACAACTTGACTAGAAAGTCACCACCGCGCCGCAAGGTCGATTCAGAAAACGTCAGCGCTTCCTCTGCCAGCCCCATAACCCGCGGCTGGTCAACGGACCTCGTACCGGTAATATTGGGGGCCATATCGGACATTACAAGGTCTAGAGGGGCGTCCCGCAGCGCGTCCTTGAGCTCCCGGTGCACTTTCTCGGCCATAAAATCGCCGTGGAAAAATTGCACACCGTCAAGCGGCTCCATCGGCGTCAGGTCCACAGCCAGAATCCGCCCCCGGGAACCTACGATTCCTGCTGCGTATTGACTCCAGCCTCCAGGACTCGCACCGAGATCCACACAGGCGATCCCGGGCTTCAGAATTCGTTCCTTCGCCTGAATTTGCTCCAGCTTAAAGTAGGCGCGAGAACGTAGATTCTGTTGCGCGGCCTTCTCGACATACGGATCGCTGGCTTCCCGTCGGCGCCAATGCGAACCCGAACCCGATTTTCTCGCCACCGACACTTACCGCGACACCTTATATACTGTCCTACCATGTCGCTCACTGTTTCCCAATGCAAGTACCTGAAAGGTCTCGGCCACGGCCTGAAACCGCTCGTACTCGTCGGCTCCGGCGGGTTGTCGAAGAGCGTAGTCGCTGAGGTCGACAGCACACTGGATCATCATGAACTGATCAAGATCCGAGTCCGCAGCGGTGACCGCAAGGAACGTGATGCTTTGATCCAGGATTTGGTTGGCCGCTCGTCGGCACAGTTGGTGCAGCGGATCGGCAACGTGGCGCTGCTGTATCGGGCGACGGAGAAACCGACGATCGTCCTACCTGGCCAAACGCTAGCAGACGTCGGGCGTGATAGTTGATGCCGATTCGAAGCCGCTGGAACTAACGATAGCTATGAATGTGGTGGGTACGGCGCAGTGAGGCATTAGCTATCACGTCCGTCGTCTGCGTAACTAGATATATTCGACGGACGTGATCTCGTAGGTCGCCGTGCCACCGGGCGTCACAACTTCCACGATGTCGCCCTCTTCCTTCCCAACCAATGCGCGGGCGATCGGCGAGCCGATCGACAACAGGCCGCTCTTGATATCGGCTTCGTCCTCACCGACGAGCTGATAGCGGGTTTCGTCGTCGGTGTCTATATTCGCGAGGTGTACGGTCGCACCGAATACGACTCTGCCGGCCGCATTGACCTTATCGAGCTCGATGATATGCGCATTCGAGAGTTTGCCTTCGATATCACGAATACGCGCTTCCGCGAGTCCCTGCTGTTCCTTCGCCGCGTGGTACTCCGCGTTTTCCTTTATATCGCCGTGCGCTCGCGCCGTCGCAATTGCGGCCGAAATCTCGGGTCGTTCGGTC
>Ga0255047_10000759_pt1 | contig 25982 bp, 19 predicted proteins | sample JV7_2_1_MG_FD_183640 | JGI IMG/M metagenome (GOLD analysis project Ga0255047, IMG submission 183640) | Seawater microbial communities from Jervis Inlet, British Columbia, Canada - JV7_2_1 | ecosystem: Environmental > Aquatic > Marine > Inlet | place: Canada: British Columbia | collected 2016-10-06 | reverse complement strand
CAACGGCTGCATCGGCGACATGGCTGGCGATCACGCGGTCGGCACGATGGTCTCCAGGATGGCGATCCGGGCCGCCTTCGAGGACACACGCCTGCCCAAGCTGCGGCGTAGGAACTTATCCGGGCTGCACATCGATGTCTCGCTGTTGTCCCCGCGTAGTGCCGCTCCCGCTGGCACACGGGCCGATTTGCTCGACCACCTCAGGCCCTCTATCGATGGGCTGATCATCACGAGCGGCGACCATCGCGCCGTGTTCCTGCCATCGGTGTGGGCGCAACTGCCGCGTCCTGATCAGTTCGTCGATCAACTGCTGCGAAAGGCCGGCCTGGCTGACGGCGGATGGCCGAGCGACATGCACGCCGAGACCTTCACCACCGAGAGCTTCGGCCGACATATCACCTGAGATCACAGCGAGCCTGCAACTTCGAATTGGACATCGCCGGATAGTGTCGATACCGCCCCACCCCACCGAACCCCCCGCCCACCGACCCGCGAGGCACACCGACGCATCATGATTTCCGCACCGATCCAAGACGCCCTGTCCGAGCAGCTGAACCACGAGTTCTACTCTGCGTACCTCTATCTGGCGATGGCCGCCTACTGCAGCAACAGCGATTTCAACGGCGCCGCGAGTTGGCTCGAGCTGCAGTACGAGGAGGAGATCCTCCACGCAACCAAGATCTACCGTTACTTGATCGACCAGGCGGTGCCGGTCAAGTTGACCAAGATCGACGAACCGCCCTGCGAGTTCGGCTCGCTACTCGAGATCTTCCAGGCGTCGCTGAGCCACGAGCAGACGATGACCACCCGCCTCAACGAGCTCGGTGACCTGGCGCTGGCTGCCAAGGACCATGCCACCTACAACCTGCTGCAATGGTTCGTCAACGAACAGGTCGAAGAGGAAGCGAACGTCAACGGTATCATTGGCAAGCTGCGCCTTGTGAACGACGACGGATACGGCTTGTTGATGATCGACAACGAGCTCGGCACCCGAGTCGCCGCCCCACCGCCGCCGGCGGTCTGAACGATGATCGATGTCCGCTAGTTCCGTCCGTCGGCGGACAAGCCGCTGACAGATCGCTGGCAAGCAACACCTCGGTGACGAGCAACTTCGCGGTGACGAGCAATCGCTGCGAATACGTGACTGGCGCCTCGTATCGTCCGCAGCCCATCGTTCCAGTCGCGACAATGCCGCACGGTCGCGCCCGCTTCATGACGCGAACGGGGTCGTGGTGTCGCAGGACCGACCTCAGCGGTCTCAACCATGACTCGACTCATGCCGTTGAAGTGAGCGACTCAGCTGCATATCAGCGCCCGATCGGGCATTCGGTGCTCTTGCCGCCTGCCTCGGGTACGGCGATCAGGGGCGCCCTTCCGCCGAAGTTCGCCCGCGATTATGTAGCGCTGCACTTGACAACATCACCGGCATAAGGACCGATATCGCACACCACGAAGCGCTGCGAGGGCGTGATTCTGCTCGGCGGTTATCGAGTTACTTGCTGTCGAGAGTCAGCGATCAGTCTGCTGGCGTTGCGCTCGATCTGAGGTGTTGTCGTGGTTGTCGATTCTGAGCGTTCTTGCTGGCCAAGTTGATGGGCGAGCACACTTGGCGGACGATGGAAAAGAAACTCGCACCTCTATGGTGTTCGCACTTTGTAGTTCATCGGTTGAACCAGTGCTTCAGGTAGGCGCTGCGCCGTCTGTCGGGGCCCGCGGTCCAGCATTTGATGGTTTCGTCTGCCTCAGGCTTGGGTCGTTTGGGTCGAACGGGCGCATCGGTGACCGTCCCGCCTTTTTCCGAAGGCGAGATGCCAGGTTTGGCGTGCCACTCTGGGCCGTTTAGTTTGAAGCTGACGACATCCTCATGTGTCGGTCCCTCAATCCGGAGCCCGCCATCGTAAGGAGTCTTCACCTTTAAGTCCTTATCGAAGTTCTTGCTGAGATCCGACTCGGCGGGAAGTTCTGGTTGGCTTCCGAGCGACAAACGAAGAGCGGGCATGCAGCGCATTTCTTCGTCGGTGGGCTTGAGGGAGTTGAACTTTTTCGGCTCAATGCGAGCTTGTGCGAGTACCTGGTGGACGACCTCGGCGATCGCCCTGGAAGTGATCGTCGTCGCGTCCTCACTGACGAATCGCGGTTCGACTTTTGCCGTCGCCTCGACTTCGGTGGTCATTTTGACAACGGCGACAAGCCCAAGGAGCGCTGGCTGCATGGCAGGACCGCCTTCGAAGCGGGCCTCAATGGATTTGTTGGCCGAATCCACACCGGGCTCGACGCCGACCGAGAACTTGAAAGGAGTGATACCGAAAGCGCCGACCGCCACCTCAGCCTTCTCGACGGCGGGCTTCAAGCGGGTGACCTTTCCCTTGACCGACTTCGTGAGCTTGGGATTCTCTTTCACCGTGTAGTTGAGTGCCTTCAGATCAGCGCTGGAGACGCTGGCGAAGGCAGCCGGCTGGATCTCAAAGAGCGCGCCGTTGGAGCCAACCAGCGACGTCTGACCTTGCAAGAAGAGAGCCGTTTGGGCCCTGCCGGATAGCTCGTGAGAGGCTTTCAGCAGGGCCTTCCACCTATCGGTCTCGCCGATGATCTCGACCTTGATCCATGTCTCTTCGATGAGCTCGAATTTCGCCTCGGTCGACTGGATAGGCGCCGAAGTGTGCTTCGGCGTGCCAAACCCAGCGGCGGGCGTATTGGGCTCTCCCTTCATCGCCATGGTGGCGACCGCCTGCGCGCGGGTCCGGGTTCCGTCACCCCCGGCAGCGGCCAGCCGGCTGTAACTCGTCTGGAACAAGATTCCGATCTTGGGCAAGACGTTATCTGGCGTCACCATAACGACACCCTGGCCGCCTTCGCTGACGATGCTGTCCGGTTCAATTTTCCGGAACTGCGTCGCAACCGTGACGTAGTACGTCGCGGCATGCACGCAACCCTTCTTCACTCGCTTCAACGTTGTCGTTTTGAGTGTGTTCAAGTCCTCGTCGGTCTTGGTCGTCCACACGACCTTGAAGTCGTAGCACTGGAGTCCGCGCGTTGATCCGGTTGGCGCGAAGAAGAGTCCTGCGCCGCCGAGCAATATTGCCAGGCCGCCCCCCGCCAGAATCCACCACGGGAGCGAGTTTCCGCCGCCCGTCGGAGCCGGATCGCCTCCCTGGAACACACTGGTTGCGGGCGGCGGTGGGATGACGACGGCGGGTTCCGTGGTCGGAGGGACAGTCGTCGGGGCCACGGTCGACGCAGGCGCTGGCATGGTCGTCGTCTCCGCAATCGTCGTCGGGGGCGGTGCCGCCGCCGGCCGGGAAATCGTCGCCGATCCGTATTCGCAGCCGTCGTCGTCGCAGATCGTGACCGTTAGCGGCGGCTCGCCGACACCGGGCTCGACGGTGAATTGCGCACGACCGTCGGCGTCTGTCGTGTACTCGGTCGATGCCACGACTATTCCTGTCGCGTCGGTGACCACGCCAACCTGCGCGAAGCCGCCGAGCGGCTCGCCGTCGAAGGTCGCCTCGACTTCGAATGTGACCGGGTCGTCGGTCTCGATCGTCTTCGGTCCGGCCGGATCATCGATGCCCCACGTCACCACATGGTCCGCATAGGCGACATGTGCGCCTGTGAAGAGCAGGACACCGGTGGCACACAGTGTCAACAGGATTCGCGCTCGACGTGTCATGGGTTGCTCCCGTCGTCGCTGGTGGGTTCGCCGCAATCGGTGAACCAGCGCAATTTGCTGTCAATGTCGACGAGATGGAGTTCCTGCATGACCGTCTGCCCCTTCGCTGTGAGTGAGACGGCGACCGGAATTGCTTCATCGATCGAGATCAGAGTGCCCTCTGTCGGCCAGTCCCATTGCTCTGGTTGTCCTACTTCGTCAACGATCACGACCAGATCGGGATCGACCACCGTCGGCAGATACGCCCGACAGGCGTCCGCACCGTAAACCGACAAGACCTCCGGATGGAGCCGGTCGAACAACTCGGCGAGCTCACCGGAGCGGAGACCGATTACCAGTACGTCGTCGACGAATTGTTCGGCAGTTTCGACCTCTTGGATCGGCGTCGCCACTGTTGTCGTCGAGATGGCAATCGACGTCGTAGCCACAGCGGACGTCGTTGCTGCCTGAGTCGTCGTTGCTGCTTGAGTCGTCGACGCAGTTTGAATCGTCGAGGCGGCGACGACTTCAGTCGAGGGTGGCTCGACAGCATCGAATGCCGACGCACTCCCGTCGTCGGAAGCGTCGGGCACGATTGCGCCGACCGTGTCGGCGCCGTCGTCTTCACCAGTGTTGAGTACGCCGATGAACCCAACGATCGCTGCGAGGCCACCGAGGATCATCAGGGCGAGCCCGGCCCGCCGACTCTGTGTCCCGCGCATGACGGCCAACGTAACAGCCTCAGAAGACGACCAACGGTCGTAATCCGGACCGAGTGCAGCACTTAGATCACAAGCATGACAACAGCGACCAATCTGGAGCGTGGGTCGTTGGTCGCCTCAGCGCTTCAGTCGCCAACGCCCGGCACGGGACCGTGCGCCTCGCCCCACCGACGTGAACCCCAGCGAGGGTTCCCCGAAGCCCGGCCCACGGCGAGCTACATCGCCACCGCCGCAGTCTCAAACCCACTCGGTAATCGCGAGCCAAGACGAACGAGCGGCCACCCGGTATCCGCCGCACTGTGGCAGGTCAGGTCGAACTCGGAGCGCCCCATAACGCGCGCCTGCGGTGGATTCGGCCGTCTCCAAAGGGCCGACCGGGGACGCGCCAGATCTGCCGCTCGGCGCTCTGGCTGCCTTCCTCGGTCACAGCGATCAGAGATGCCTTTCCGCCTAAGTTCGCCCGCGACTATGTAGCGCTGAACTAGGGGATCGTGATGCAGCGCTACGTGTCGCATCGAGCTTGGGAGTATGGGCGGCTGTTATCGAGCGATCCGGCGACGTTGGTTGGACCACATGATTGCGCTGAGAACGACCACGGACACCACGATCAGGCTGATCGACGCCTCAGTGCTGGTCACGATGTTGCTGCTGGATCCACCGCCATCCGGTGTCGACCACGTGACCGGATCCTGGTGAAACACCAGGATCGTGAATGCGGTGACCAGGCCGACGGCAAAGACCGCTGCCACGACGACAGCGTCTCCGCGAACTGATGTGTTTCGGATCGCTGCGATCATGAACCCGGCCGGAACGATCAACGGAACGACGATGATCGAGACCACGCACATGACCGCCAACGCAACACCTCCAGCGACGCACAACAGCGGCGCCGCGAAGCGATCGCCGACCAGCGCGAGGCAGCCTGCGCCGACGAACGGCGCTGCGAAACCAGCAGCCGAATACCAACCTTCGGGATCGCCGTCCGCTCCGGCGAAGTAGTGCACCGCCATGAGTACGACACCCGCACCGACAGTCACCCACCCCGAGATCACCGCAGCACGACTCGACACCCCCCTATCCTGACCGACATTCTGTGGCGCCGCACCGGGGCCGATCTATGGCGCGGATTCGCCGCCGGGGACCGGACTATCGAGCGTACGTTCTGTGTGGGCGGTGTCCGACAGGCTGCGCTGAGTGTGCGGGCTACGAGCGGTCTCATCGGGATCCCGGCCGTGGTGTTCTGAGCGCGACCGGCTGGCGGTCTGGCCACTAGTTCGTGCCGCCGGACGGCAAGTCGGGTTCGTTGTCGACACCGATCTCAGGCTCTCGCTCGTTCAGTGTCGACGACGTCGCCGCGAGCGCAGCACCACGACACCCGCGAGTGCAGCAACGGCGACGACCACCACGACGAGCACGACGATCGGGAGGCCGCCGTCATCGTCGTCACCGACCCGACCCGCCTGACCGACCTCCGCCGAGGAGACATCGGGAGCAGCGGCGTCGACCAAGTCGCCGTCGAACGACGACTCGGTCGCGACATCGTCCTCGATCTGGGCACGTGCCTGCTCGATCAGGTCGGCGTCGATCCGCATCACCGGCGAACCGGCCGGGTGGTCGTGGAGCAGCGGCCGGTCGAGAATGATCGAGCCTTTATCGACCACGACACCCATGTCGGACTGCTCCCCGCCGATCACCACACCATCGCCCGGGGCATACGCGTCGAAGTCGCCCTCGATCCGCGTATCGCCGGCCCGCGCGTCGGCGATGCTCTGCGCAAGAGCGAGCTGCTGATTCAGCTGGCGCAGGGCGGCGGGCAGGTTGTTCGGGTTGTCCGTTCCCCACTTGGCGAGGTACGCCTCGAACTCCTCAACGGCTCGGACCGTGAGCGTCAACTGCTCGAAGACCGGATCGATGAGCGTGAGGTAGTCCTCGAACGCGCCAGCGGTGGTTATGGGCCCGCCCACGTGCGGAACCGGGCCGGGAATCACCATCGGGCACACCGTCCCGGCGCCGACGAACGCCGACGGTCGACCGTTGATCAGCAGCTCGTTCGAGCCCTCGGCAACCTGTCCGCCGTGTGCTGTGGCGTCGCCGACGCGTACGGCCGGTGCACCGTCGACCAGGACGCGCGGGTCGCCCTCGATCAGTTGATCGATCCCGCCAACATGGGGGCTGAGGGCACCAACCGTGACGATCTGATCGCGTGCCCACGGGGGGAGATCATCACGACTGATCGCCAGCACCCCGTCGGGTGGTGGCACGAGGTTGATGGTGCCGTCCTCGCCGATGACGATGCCGTACTCGGCGGCATCGGGCGTCGGCGCTCCGCCGATCAGGCTGCCATTCCATGAGCCTCCTTCCTGCCCGTCGCAGTAGTCCCAGGTCCCCGTGAACGAGCTGAGATCGGCGGTGAACGTGAACTCGAGGCCGCCCCAGTAGTTCGTCCCGCTCGGCCCGGTCGAATCGCATTCCACCGCGGCGGAGTCCTCACCCCACCGCCCGGTCAACACAAGACCGTCAAGCGAGCCCTCGATCGCTCCATCGTCGGTGTCATACGTCGCGGACCCCGGACCGATGAACATCATTACACCGTAGGACGTGTCGTACTCGAGCCCGGTCAGATCACCACCCGAACCCGTGCCCGCGGCCGAGCCACCGCCGGCAATGACGAGCACTGCACCGAGCACCAGACCGAGACCAGCGAGCCGTCGCACGACTCCGTTTCTAGCAAAGGGCAACGCCTTGGGCGGACCGACACCGGAACGAACTGTGGAACTCGCCAAGCCGCACAACGAGGTCGACTCGACGCTACCCAAGGATCCGATGGCACCTGGCGCTCTTCCCGCCACGCATTCAACAACTACGCAGCGACCAAACACACCCGACGACCCAAAGCCACGTGACACCACCGAAATGAACTCGACCCCGCCATGGCCTCACGAATGCAAGATCGAGTCGCGGTCAGGACGCGCCCGATCGGCGCGCCATCTGCAAAAGCGCTAGCAAACGACACCCCTACCGGGCGAAAGCCCACTGGCGGGCTCGCGTCCGGAAGTAGGATTGAGAAACCTCGACCGGGAGAAGGCCCATGCCGAAGCAGATGACGATGCTGGTGGTTCTGGTTGGTCTCGTGGTTGTGGCCGCGGCGTGCGGCAACGACGACGCCACCGACGGCGCCACCGACGAAACGGTCACCGTCGAAGACGGAACCGAGGCCAACGAGCAAGAAGACGGCGGTGACACGCCGAAAGAATGTCCGGCCGAACCATTCGCCGGTGAGCTGTCACGAATGGCGCTGCCCGACGTCGGCCACACCGATGTCGCACTGGCCGACGGAGACCTGGTCGATGCCGCGGCGTTCTCGATCGGTGCCGGATACCAGTACACGGTTTATGTGGCCAGCTTCGAGATCGACGACGACGACATGGGCTCGACCCTGAAAGCACCACCCGGTGAGGTCCTGGTCACTTTCGCGGCCCGGGGCGTGGATGGCGGGGAGATCGAACCCGGTGTCGTGTACGACGAATCCTTTGTGATCATCGATTCGGGGGGAGGGGCCGAGAATCGTCCGATCGACCCCGCCGGCACTGTCGAGTTCATCGCGTTCTCCGACAACCACCTCTGCCTGAAGATCGACTTCCTCGACGAGAATCAAGCAATGAGCGGCACCGTGAGCGCCCGCATCGCGGGAGGCTTCTAGTCGGTGGCAACTCCTGGCGGCGTGCGGGTGTCTGAAAGCACGCCGAGCAGACCGGGACCTGTCACCGGCGAAGCGTTGGCGATCGGGTGGGGTTGGGCCGGTCACGAGCGAATCAGAAGACCAACATCAAACAGGGGTCATTCGTGTGATTGCTCCGAGTCGGCCCTGATTGCTGCGATCGCAGCATCGAGTGCTCGCAGAGTCGGCGCCAGCGTGTCGGACCAGTCCACGGTCGTGGGTTCGTCAACCTTGGAGACGTCGCTCACCACGACCGCCGCGGCGCAAGCGACATCGAGCGCATGCCCTGCCGCGAACAGTGCCGCGATCTCCATCTCGACAACCTCTGCCCCCGCCGACCTCGCGGCTTCCAGGTCACCCCGGGTCGAACGATACGGCACCGAAACGGTCCACGAACGAACGATCGGCGGATCGAGCAGAGCGGCGCGGAGTCGCTCCGACAGCACCGGGTCCGCTGTGACAACATCAGCGCCGGGCATGTAGGCGCGAGATACGCCGTCGGTTGCCAATGCAGAGTTCACGATCACGGTGTCACCGATCGCGTGTGAACCAGCGATCGCCCCAGCCGTTCCGACGATCGCCGCCGACAACGAGTCGGTCCCTGACAGGAATCGAAGGTGATCCAGCTGCGTTGCCATCGCAGCGGCACCGGGGTTGAGACATGCAATCAGGACTGGCGCACCGCTGTCGCTTGTCATGTAAGTGCGACCGTTCGAAACAGTGAGGTCGGCGTTCTCAACGAATCGGCTGGTGTCCTCTGAAATCGACCGAGCCACTGTGGACTGGAAGGTGTACACGACGCCCACCGGCAGGATCGCTGGCTTCCACCCGGATTTCAGCGCCCAGCCGAGGAAGTCTTTCGCGCCGTGGTAGAAGTCCTGAGAGTCGTCCTGAGCCATCTCCTCTGTCTATCCCGTCGCTCTCTCTCGTGCACGCAATCGCAAACCCTCCGTCGGTTTGCGGCGCGGCGACAACTAGAAGTCACCATTGCCCGAGCGCCTCCGCTCGTCATCACCCTGGGCGAGGTGGGACGGCGAGTCTCCGGTACGGGACCTGTTGTGTCGTGGGCTCGGCGTCGCCGGTCCGATTGCTCGGGCGCTGGGCGGGATCGGCACGTAGGCTGAGCAGCCGGTATGAGCGCCAACACTGAATCCTCGACGAGTGACACTCCCCCTTACCGGTATACGTCCGCGCTGGCGCGAAACATCGAGCTGCGGTGGCAGGACTGGTGGGCCGACAACGGCACTTTCGAAACGCCCAACCCGACCGGCCCGTTGGGAAACCCCGAACTGGCCGCCGACCGCGGCGAGAAGCTATTCGTGCTCGACATGTTCCCGTATCCGTCGGGCACCGGCCTGCACGTCGGGCACCCGCTGGGGTTCATCGGCACCGACGTGTTTGCCCGTTTCAAGCGGATGACAGGGCACAACGTGTTGCACACGATGGGGTTCGACGCGTTCGGCCTGCCGGCCGAGCAGTTCGCCGTCGAAACGGGTCAGCACCCGCGTATCACCACCGAACAGAACGTGGCGAACTATCGCCGCCAGCTGCGTCGGTTGGGGCTCGGCCACGACCCGCGCCGCAGCGTGTCGACCACCGACCCGCAGTACTACCGCTGGACGCAATGGATCTTCAGCGAGATCTTCAACTCCTGGCTCGACCCCGAGCTCGACCGGGCGCGCCCGATCCCGGAACTGATCGCCGAGTTCGAATCCGGCAGTCGCCCGACCCCCGACCTGCGGGCGTGGGCCGACATCAGCGCCAGCGAGCAAAACAAGATCATCGATGGCCATCGCCTCGCATACGTCAGCGAAGCCCCGGTCAACTGGTGCCCCGGCTTGGGTACGGTGGTCGCCAACGAGGAGGTCACCGCCGAGGGGCGCTCGGACCGTGGCAACTTCCCCGTATTCAAGCGCAACATGCGTCAATGGATGATGCGGATCACGTCGTACGCCGACCGATTGATCGATGATCTCGAGCTGCTCGATTGGACTGACTCGATCAAGGCGATGCAGCGCAACTGGATCGGTCGCAGCCATGGCGCCAACGTGAATTTCGATTCGCCGGCCGGTGTGTTGTCGGTGTTCACCACCCGACCCGACACCTTGTTCGGCGCCACCTTCATGGTGTTGGCGCCGGAGCATCCGTTCGTCGAAACGCTGACCATCGCCGATCACGCCGACACGGTCGCAGAGTATCGACGCAGCGCCGCCACCAAGAATGAGATCGACCGCACCGACGACACCCGCGACAAGACGGGTGTGTTCACCGGTTCGTATGCCACCAATCCTCTCAGCGGCGCCCAGATACCGATCTGGATCGCCGACTATGTACTGATGGGCTACGGCACCGGCGCCATCATGGCGGTGCCGTGCGGAGACCAGCGCGACTTCGAGTTCGCCCGCAAGTTCGGGCTCGAGATCCCCGCCATCCAGCGGCCGCCGGCCTCCTGGCTCCAAGACCAAGGCCTCGACCCCTATGGCGACGCCGCCCTCGACACGAGCCAGTGGCAGATCGCCTACGTCGGCGATGCCGGGTACGTGAACTCGTCGAACGACACGCTCGATCTGAACAGCATCGACAACAAGACCGACGGGATCCGCCTCACCAACGAGTGGCTCGAGGCACACGGCAAGGGTGAACCCACCATCACCTACAAGCTGCGCGACTGGCTGTTCAGCCGCCAGCGCTACTGGGGGGAACCGTTCCCGATCGTCTATGACGTCGAGGGCAACCCGCACACGCTGCCCGACGACATGTTGCCGGTCGAACTGCCCGAGACCGACGACTTCTCGCCGCGCACGTTCGACTCCGACGACGAGTTTTCCAACCCGGAGAGTCCACTCGACAGATTGAAGGAATGGGTTGACGTCACGCTCGACTTGGGGGACGGACCCCAGCCGTATCGCCGCGACACCAATGTGATGCCGCAATGGGCCGGCTCGTGCTGGTACCAGATGCGCTACTGCGACCCCACCAACGAGACCACCCTCGTCGACCCCGAGGTCGAGCGGTATTGGACCGGGCCACGCACCGACAGGCGTCCTGACCATCCCGGTGGCGTCGATCTGTACGTGGGCGGCGTCGAGCACGCAGTGCTTCACCTGCTGTACGCCCGTTTCTGGCACAAGGTGCTGTACGACTTGGGCCACGTGTCGTCGAAAGAGCCGTACGCCCGCCTGTTCAACCAGGGCTACATCCAGGCCGCGGCCTACAAGGACGAGCGCGAAATCTACGTCGACGCGACGGCGGTCGAGCGGCGCGACGGCCAGTTCTTCTACGAGAACCAACCTGTCACCCGTGAGTTCGGCAAGATGGGAAAGAGCTTGAAAAACGCCGTCTCGCCCGACGACATGTACGACGAGTACGGCGCCGACACGCTGCGCCTGTACGAGATGGCGACGGGGCCGATGGACGCTTCTCGTCCCTGGGAGACCCGCGATGTGATCGGCATGTACCGGTTCTTGCAGCGCCTGTGGCGCAACATCGTCGACGAGCAAACCGGCCGCTGCAACGTGGTCGACATACCCGCCGATGACGACACCGTCAAACTGCTGCACCGCACGATCGACGTCGTTCGTACCGAGATGAATGCGCTGCGGTTCAACACGGCGATCGCCAAACTGATCGAATTGAACAATGCCGTAACCAAGCTCGACGCAACCCCACGCCAGGTCGCCGAGCCGATGGTTTTGATGGCTGCCCCGCTGCTGCCACACATGGCCGAGGAACTGTGGCGCAAGCTGGACCACTCCGACACCTTGACCTATCTCGACTTTCCGGTCGCCGATCCGCAGTTCCTGGTCGACGACACGATCGAGTACCCGGTGCAGATCAACGGCAAGGTTCGAAGTCGGATAACGGTCGCCACCGACGCTGACGCTTCGACCGTCGAGGCGACGGCGATGGCCGACGACAAGGTGATCGCGGCGGTCGACGGCAGGATTCCCAAGAAGGTCATCGTGGTTCCAGGCCGGATGGTCAACGTCGTCATCTGATATCGGTCGCGGTTCTTGCGCTTGTCAAGGGGCGTAATTCTCTTGACCAATTCCGTCGGCGGCGCGAGAATCCAATTAGATCCACGAGGTGCAACCCGGGGACACAGATCCACGACACCGCAAGACGGCGAACGTGGCTCCTGGTCCCAAAACCGTTCCGGGCGATCGGAACCACCTCGTGGATCTGTTTCGTGCCCGGTGAGATCTAGCCGAATGCCCGATCAGCCGTCTGCAACGACCGAGATCTCCGAAGCCTTGACGGACGCCCAGACCGGATCATCGACCGTCATCTCGAGCGCAGCCAGCCCCGCTTCTGTGACCTCGACGACGAGCGCCAGCGGTGCACCGAGACGAACCCGCACCCGGTCGTTCGAGCGGTCGATTCCCGCTACCTGGGACCGCCAGACATTGCGGGGGCTGCCCTCTGGTCGTGAGCGGTGCAGAGAGATTGCTGCCGGGCGGATGGCGGCGATCGCGGCACCGTCGGCGGCACCGGCAGCGTCGTGGGCTCCGACGATCAGTTCGGTGCCTCCGGCGACCTCCAACACCGAGCCACGCAGCATCCCGTGCAGCACATTCGTACCCATCAAGTCGGCGACGAAGGTCGATCGTGGACGAACCGCCAGGTCGGTGAGCGTGCCGGTCTGGGTGACCCGACCGCCTTCGAGCACGACGACACGGTCGGCCAGCGCGTCGGCGTCGACGGCATCGTGGGTGACCACGATCCTGGCCGGCGGGCGGCCTTGGGCATCTCGACTTTCGCACAACCAGCGCGGCAGATCGTGGCGCACAGCACCTCGTGCGGTGGCGTCCAGCGCCGCCAATGGCTCGTCGAGCAGCACGACGCCGGGTTCGAGCACCAATGCCCTGGCGAGAGCGACACGCTGGGCCTGACCGCCCGACAACGCAGACGGCATCCGATCGGCCACACGATCGACACCGAGCCGCTCCAATGCCACCCCCGACGCAGCGCGGGCGTTCCGTTTGTCGACCCCTCGAGCCCGCAGACCGAACGCCACGTTGTCGAGGGCCGACATATGTTCGAACAGCAGGTAACTCTGGAACACGGCGCCAACGTGGCGATGGCGGGCCGTGAGGAACACGTCGGCGATCGGGTCGTCCCAGACCTGATCGTCGAACGTCAGGTGGCCTGACGTGATCGGAAGCAGGCCGGCGATCGCCCGCAACACCGTCGATTTGCCGGCACCGTTGGGTCCGACCAGCGCAACGGTTTCGCCGCGCTCGACCGCCAGCGCGATTTCGACCACGAATTCGCCGACATCGATCACAGCTTCCACCGCGAGTGTCACGATCGACCTCCCCGCAGCGCCGCCCCAACCCACCTTCCACGTAGGGCGTACAGCACGGCAAACGAGATCGCCACCAGCAACATGCTCAACAGCACGGCCCGCTCAGGGTCGGTCTCGAGCGCCAGATATGTCTCGAGCGGCATCGTGCGGGTGATCCCTGGCAGGCTCCCGGCGAACGTGATCGTGGCGCCGAACTCGCCGAGTGCTCTGGCCCACGTCAGCACGGCCCCGGTCAGCACCGCCGGTCGGATCGCCGGCAGCGTGATATGTCGAAACACGTACCACTCGGATCCACCGAGCGTGCGGGCGGCATCCTCGAATCGCCGATCGAGTTGCTTGAGTGCGGCGTCGACGGTCAATACCAGGAATGGCATCGACACGAAGACCTGCGCCAGCACGACGGCGGGCGTGGTGAACGGCAACGTGATTCCGAACCACCGATCGAGCGGCCCACCGATCAGGCCTCGCCGGCCGACCGCAAGAAACAGGGCGACACCACCGACGACAGGTGGCAGCACCATCGACAGTGTGATCACCGCTCTCAGCGCCCGGCGCCCGGGCATTCGGGTTCGGGCGAGCACCCACGCCAACGGCACGCCCAATACGACCGAGATTGAGGCGGCGACCAGGGAGGTGATGATCGACAACCTCAGCGCAGAACGGATCGGTCCCGACGAGATCAGTTCGCCGATCGATCGCCACGGTGCCCTGACGACGAGCGCAATCAGAGGGAGCACGAACACGAGCGCTCCACAGGCGCCGAGCACGAGCAGCAGACGCGAGGTCTCAGCGGTGTTTCGGCGTTCGGTCACGGCAGCTCGAATCCTGCATCGGCGAGCAACCGACGCCCTGCGTTGCCGGCCACGAAGTCGACGAAGGCCCGAGCGGAGCCGCTCTCGCGTACGACCACGATCGGGTACTCGGCGATGACGTTCTCCGCCTCGGGAATCGGCACGTCGTCGAGGTGGTCGTCGTTGGCGGTGATGTCGGTGCGATACACGAGGCCCGCGTCCGCCTCACCCAACGCGACCTTGGCGGCGACCGCCCGTACGTTCGATTCGAGCGACGCCGGTTCGAGAGCGACGCCGGCGAGTTCGAGCACTATGGCAGCGTAGGCACCCGCCGGCACCTCCCCGTCTGCGAGCACGACGATCAAATCGTCGTCTGCCAGGTCGGCGACGCCCGAGATCGACTCGGGGTTGCCGTCCTCGACGGCGATTACCAGCCGATTGCGAGCGAACACGATCGGGTCGCGATCGGCCTCTTCGAGCACTCGCGTGATCGTCGCCCAGTCGGCCGACGCGAACACGTCGGCCGGCGCCCCCTGCTCGATCTGACCTGCCAGCGAAGACGAACCGCCATAGCTCACGACTACGTCGATTCGGGGGTGCGCCGCCTCGAACTCGGTTTCGACCCGATCGAAGACGCCGGTCAGCGAAGACGCAGCGAACACCAACAGGCGCTCATCGGGCGCGTCACCGCACGAACACAGCGCCGCCGCGACCCAGATCGACAACCATCGTCCCGTCACGTTCGCCACGATAGTCAGTTCCTGACTATTCCGCGAATGATTGCTACGATGATCGCGTGTCAAGTGGTTCCTTGTCGCTTGCCGATCAGGTGTGTCTGGCGATCATTGGCGAACGACGCACCCACGGATGGGCGATCGTCAAGCTGCTCAACGCCGAGGGCGAACTGGGCCGGATCTGGTCGCTCAACCGGGCGCTCACCTACCGGGCGATCGATCGGCTGGTCGACCTGCGGCTGGTCGATCGCAGCGATGCCGGGCGTAGGGCCGAGTTGCAGATCACCGCCGCCGGGCGTCGTCAACGAAAGCGGTGGCTCACCCGACCGGTCGAGCATCTACGCGATCTGCGCACCGAGTTCCTGCTCAAAATTGCGTTGTGCGAACGATCCTCGATCGACAGCGCTGCGCTGGTCACGGCCCAGCGCCGGCAGCTGATCCCGGCGATCGACGCCCTCACCGATCGGCACCCAAACGACGCTGTGGCACTGTGGCGTCACGAGTCGGCCCAGGCCGCGGCACGATTCCTCAAGCGCCTCGACACGACCTAGTCTCGCTGGAATGATCATCCACGCCAGCCCGAGCGCCGATGTCGAGATCCCGGCCGTGCCGATCACGGAACACGTGCTTCGGCTCACGGACAAGTATCCCGACCGTGCCGCCCTGATCGACGGCTCGACCGGAAACATCACCACGTTTGCCGAGCTGAAGCAACTGATCCACCGGTTCGCCGGTGGGCTCGCAGCCCGAGGCTTCGGCAAGGGTGACACGCTCGGTCTGATGGCGCCGAACATCCCCGAATACGCAATTGTCTTTCACGGCGTCGCCGTCGCCGGCGGCGCCGTGACCACGGTCAACCCGACCTATGGCGCCGAAGAGGTCCGTTTCCAACTCAAGGACGCAGGTGCCTCGATGCTGATCACGACCGGAGCGTTCGCCGAAACGGCGATCGCCGCGATCGTCGGGACCGAGATCAGCGAGGTTCTGACAATCGACGCCGCCGAGGGCACCGGCAACGCGATGGATCTGCTCGGCGACCCGATCGAGCAAGTCCCGGTCGACCCGTTCGACGACGTGGTGGTTCTGCCCTACTCGTCGGGCACGACCGGACTACCCAAAGGTGTGATGCTCACCCACCACAATCTGGTCGCCAACCTCGTCCAGGCCGAACCCTGCCTCAAGTACGCCGACGAGGACGAGGTCTGCCTGTGTTTCCTGCCGTTCTTCCACATCTACGGGATGCAGTTGCTCATGAATCTCTCGCTGGCATGCGGGGCAACCGTCGTCACGTTGCCCCGGTTCGACCTAGAGCAGGCACTGACGATCACCCAAGAACACAAGGTCACCCGGTTCTTTGCCGTGCCGCCGATCGTGTTGGCACTCGCCAAGCATCCACTCGTCGAGCAGTTCGACCTGAGCTCGCTGAAACAGGTGTTCACGGGCGCTGCGCCGCTCGGCGCCGAGCTGGCGGCCGAGGCCGCGGCGCGGGTCGGGTGCGAGGTTGCGCAGGGTTACGGCATGACCGAACTCAGCCCGGTCAGCCACTGCACGGTGATGGGTGACTTCCGCGCCGGTACGTCCGGCACCACCGTCTCCAACACGGAGTGTCGTATCGTCGATCCGGACACCGGCGACGACATGGGGGTCGGCGAACCCGGCGAGCTGTGGGTGCGTGGACCGCAGGTGATGAAGGGCTATCTCAACAACGAAGAGGCGACCCGCAACACCACCGACGAAGACGGCTGGCTAATGACCGGCGACATCGCAGTGATCGACGAGTTCCATCATGTCTCGATCGTCGACAGGTTGAAGGAGCTGATCAAGTACAACGGTTTCCAGGTCGCGCCGGCCGAACTCGAAGCATTGCTGATCAGCCATCCCAAGATCGCCGACGTAGCGGTGATCGGCGTCGCCGACGAAGCGGCCGGCGAACTACCCAAGGCATTCGTCGTTGCCCGAGCGGGCGCCGAACTGACCGCCCAAGAGGTGCAGGAGTACGCCGCCGAGCACGTTGCCAGCTACAAGAAGATCCGTCTGGTCGAGTTCGTAGACGATATACCGAAGTCGGCGAGCGGCAAGATCCTGCGCCGCGTGCTCCGCGATCAGAGCTGACCGGCATCGGCCCAATCGAGAATCGTCGAACCCGCTGACTAGCTTTCAGCAGGGGGGAGGACGAATGGCTCGGTTGAACGCGGCGCAATTGGCGTCGAAGGGTGACGACATCGCAATCATCGACGACCGCGGGTCGATCACATGGCGCGCCTTCGACCAGCGAGTCAATCGTTTCCTCAATGGCCTCCGGGCCCGTGGACACGAAGCCGGCGCGACGGTAGCGGTGCTGTGCGGCAACCGGTGCGAGTTCCTCGAGGTGACTCAGGCGCTTTTCCACGGCGGATATCTGTACCCACCGATCAGCTGGCACTTCACCCCGTTCGAAGCGGCACACATTCTCGACGACAGCGGGTCGTCGGTGCTCGTCGCCGACGACGACCACCTCCAGCTCGCCCTCGACTCGATCGCCCTCGCTGAACGTCCGATCGATCTGATCGTGCTCGGCGACCGGGCCACCGGTCGGGGGATGGCCTACGAGGATCTGCTCGCCGAGGCCTCGCCGGCCGAACCCGAGCAGCAGAGCCTCGGTGCGGTGATGATGTACACCTCAGGCACCACCGGCCGCCCGAGGGGAGTCCGTTCGGCCCGGATGCCGCTCGGCGGCGACATCGAACTGGGAGAACTGGCGGTGCACGGCTACAGCTCGCTGTTCGGAATCGACACATCCGGCCGCACTCTGGTGACGGCGCCGATGTACCACGGCGGCCCCTACCTGTTCGGTCTGGTGCCTTTCGCGGCGGGGTGTTCGATCGTGCTAAGGAGACGCTTCGACGCCGCCGCCGTGCTGCGCGACATCGACGAGCTGGCGATCACGAACGCCTACTTCGTGCCGACCCACTTCACGCGGCTGTTGCGCCTGCCCAGCGAGCTGAGGGCGCGCTTCTCAGGCTCGTCGCTGCGCAGCGTGTGGCACACCGCCGCGCCCTGCCCGCCACAGGTCAAGCGGGCCATGATCGACTGGTGGGGCCCGATCCTGCACGAGAGCTATGCGGCGTCCGACGCCGGGGTCGGAACCATGATCTCGAGCGGTGAGTGGCTCGAAAAGCCGGGCAGTGTCGGCCGGGCATCACCGTTCACGGAGATCCTGATCATCGATGACGACGGCAACGCGCTGGCGGCCGGCGAAAAGGGCACGGTCTGTTTCAAGAACCGGCTAGGCGGAGACGTGATGTACCACAACGACGAGCTCAAGACCGCCCAAGCACATATCGCCCCAGGGGTCGTCACGGTTGGCGACGTCGGTCATCTCGACCGCGACGGATATCTGTTTCTCTCCGATCGCAAGATCGACATGATCATCTCGGGCGGGGTCAACATCTATCCGGCCGAGATCGAGGCCCACCTGATGAGTCACCCGTCCGTGCTCGACGTCGCCGTGTTCGGGATCCCCGACGACGAACTCGGTGAGCAGGTCAAAGCAGCCGTATTGGTTGCCGACGGTGTCGAGCCGAGCAGTCTTTTGGCGGCGACACTGACCGAGTACTGCAGGTCATCGCTGGCCGGTTACAAAGTGCCGCGATCGTTCGAGTTCCCCGGAACCTTCCCGCGTACCGAAACCGGCAAGCTCTTCAAGCGCATGCTCCGGGACCCGTATTGGAAGGGCCTCAACCGGCAGATCTGATCGGCCCACCCCCCGGCTTCTCGGCGCGGTGCAGCCCGATCAAGGATCTCGCTCCTGCCACCTCGACCCGCTACCGTCGGCCCATGAGCGAGACCGTGCACTTCGATGTCGATGGCCCGGTGTGCGTGATCACAATCGATCGCCGCCAGGTCCGCAATGCGGTCGATCGGCCGACTGCACAATTGCTGGCGGACGCTTTCGGGCGGTTCGAGGCGGACGACGATCTGGCGGTCGCCGTGTTGACCGGGGCGGGGGACACGTTCTGCGCCGGCGCCGACCTGAAAGGCGTATCAGACGGGCGTGGCAACCGGGTCGTGACCGACATGTCGGTCGACGGGCCGATGGGGCCGAGCAGGATGACGTTCAACAAGCCGACGATCGCTGCCGTCGAAGGGTTCGCCGTCGCCGGCGGGCTGGAACTGGCGATGCTGTGCGATCTGCGGGTCGCCGCAGAAGATGCCGTTTTCGGCGTGTACTGCAGGCGGTGGGGTGTGCCGCTGATCGACGGCGGCACGGTCCGCCTGTCGCGAATGCTCGGTCACAGCCATGCGCTCGATCTGATCCTGAGTGGGCGCGGCGTCAACGGAGACGAAGCGCGGATGATGGGACTCGCAAACCGACTAACGGCGCCGGGGGCGGCCTTGGCGGGCGCACTCGAACTTGCCCACCAACTCGCCGGCTTCCCGCAGCGATGCATGCGCTCGGACCGGCAGTCAAGCTACGAGCAATGGGATCTCTCGATGGCCGAGGCGATGGCGAATGAGACACGACTCGGGCTCGCGGTGATCGAATCCGGCGAGACGCTCGAAGGCGCCACCCGGTTCGCTGCCGGCGAAGGTCGTCACGGCGCCTTCTGACCGATCGGTCCGTGTCGGCGACCGCCAGCGACCGCCAGCGACCGCCGGCGATCCGAGCCGCTCTGGCGGCGGATATCGATCGAACGCCCGCGGATCGTGTCGTTCTCGACCGGACATGCGAGCTCCGCGTCTGACACGATCATGACTCTGTCAAAATCCGCCGAATCCGAAGCTGCCACGCCGGGCAAGGTTCTAACAGCCGCGACCTTGCCGCTGTACCTCGGCGGATTCCTCGGGCCATTCGGCACGATGGTCGTGATCTCCATCTACCCGGAGTTGCGCGACAGCTTCGACGCCTCCACGCAGGCCGTCAACTGGGCGTTCAGCGGCTACATGATCCCATTGGCGTTGCTGCTCACCGTGTCGGGCACTATCGGCGAGCGACTCGGTCGGCGGCGCGTTACGCAGTGGACGTACGTGATCTACGCCGTGGCCTCGTTGTTGTGTGTGGTCGCCCCGAACCTGGGGCTGTTTTTGGCGGCGCGTGTATTGCAGGGCCTCGCCAACGCCTTCGTAACGCCGTTGCTGATCGCCGGACTGACCGAGGTCACACCGCCAGAGCGATTGGGTCGAGCGATCGGCGTGTACACCAGCTTCCAGGCGGCCGGTGGAGCGATGGCGCCGTTTGCGGGTGGCCTCGCGGCGACCGTCGATTGGCGATTGGCGTTCGTCGCCGTCGGTGTGGTCTCGCTGGCTCTGGCGACCCGTCCCCCGGCGGGCGAACCCAGACCGGCCGCGTCGGCACCCCCGATCCGACCGCTCTTCACGGCGCGAATGTCGACGTTGTGGGTGGCGTCGTTCACAGCGGCTGCCGGGCCGGTCGGGCTGGCCGTAGTGGTCGGCCTATACCTGCGCGACGAGCTGCAGATCGGCCCGACCGCGGCGGGTGTCGTGCTGCTGCTGTCCGGTATCAGCGGGGCGGCGATGGGGCCGATCTGGGGTCGATTGCTCGACGTTTGGGGCCCACGACGCGCATCGGTTGCCTCACTGGTCAGCGTGACACTGGCTGCCGGCCCACTCGGGCTGATCACCCAGTCGATCCCGTTCGCGGTCGCCTGGATATTCGTCGCCGGCCTGGTCAACTTCGTCGTCATTATCCTCCAACATCTGGCAGCTGTAGCGGTGCCCGAGAACCGCGGCGGCGCCCTCTCGTCGGTGCTGGCGTTCAGGTTCATGGGGCACGCGATCGGGCCGCTGGTGTTCGTGCCGGTCTTCGCCGTCAGTCCGCGTTGGGCGTTCGCCGGGGCGGCCGGTATCGGACTGGTGACTCTGTTCGCCCTGATGGCGGCCACCGCCGACCGGAATCAGAGATCGTGAACCCCGATCTCGCCACGCTGCGTCAAATCGAGCGCCGCGCGCTCTGGCTGGCGACACGCATCATCGACGCCGCCAACCGACGCGGCGACACCGAGGTCAAGGTCGGAGGCCACCAGGCGTCGTGCGCCTCGATCACGTCGATCATGACGGCGCTGTGGTTCGGACACATCAGCGGCGACGACAAGGTCGCTGTCAAGCCCCATGCCTCACCGGTGTACCACGCCATCAAATACCTCACCGGCGAACTCGACCGGTCGTATCTGACGAGGCTGCGCGAGTTCGGCGGCCTCCAGGCCTACCCGTCGCGCACAAAGGACCCCGACGTCGCCGACTTCTCGACCGGCTCGGTTGGCTTGGGAGCGGTGGCACCGCTGTTTTCTGCGTTGACCCGCCGATACATCGACTCGCACTTCGGTCAGCAGCCACCGGCGCGGTTCATCGCTCTGGTCGGCGACGCCGAACTCGACGAGGGCAACGTGTGGGAAGCGATCGCCGACCCGGCCACGAAGGGCCTCTCGAACTTCACGATGGTGGTCGACCTCAATCGCCAAAGCCTCGACCGCGTGATTCCCGAGATTGCGGCGATCCGCTTGAAGCGTTTCTTCGCCGATGCCGGCTGGCACGTCGCCGAGGCGAAGTATGGCTCGCGCCTGACCGAAGCGTTCGGGCGCCCTGGAGGCGACGCCCTCGAAGCGCACATCGTCGCGATGTCGAACGAGGCGTACCAGGCGCTGTTCTCTCTCGGCGGCGCCGACGCCCGGGCCAAGTTTCTCAGCGACGCGGATCCGGCGGTCGCACGCCTGCTGGCCGATCTCGACGACAGCGAGTTCAAGGCGCTGGTCACCGATCTGGGCGGGCACGACATCGGGCTGCTGCTCGACACGTTCCGGGCCTGCGACGCCGATCAACAGCGGCCGTCTGTGGTGTTCGCCTACACGATCAAGGGATGGGGGCTGCCGATCGCCGGCGACACGCTCAACCATTCCGCTCAACTCACATCCGACCAGATCGCCAGCTTCCGATCCGAACTCGGCCTCGACGAGCACACCGAATGGGGCCGTTTCGACCCAAACTCGAGCGCCGGGCGGCTGTGCGCCGAAGTGGGCGGGTCAATCAACAACCCGCCGCCTCGGGAGCGACCTAAGGTGGCGATGCCGTCGTCGGCCAGACCACCGGTCACGAGTGGAATGAGTTCTTCACAAGAGGCGTTCGGGCGCGTGCTGGCGGGGTTGGCCGAGATCGAGGGTGTCGGCGACCGAATCGTCACGACCGCTCCGGATGTGTCGATCTCGACCAACCTCGGCGGCTGGATCAACAAGACCGGGGTCTATGCGCCGACGCAAGCCGACGACCACGGTGGCGCGGCTCGCCTGGTCAAATGGGCGCCCGGGCCGACCGGGCAACACATCGAACTCGGAATCAGCGAGATGAACCTGTTCATGCTGCTGGGCCAGCTCGGACTCAGCCACGACCACCACGGCGAGATGCTGCTGCCGATCGGCACCGTCTACGACCCGTTCGTGCTGCGCGGGCTCGACGCCTTGATCTACGGGCTTTACAACGACGCCAAGTTCATCGTTGTCGGAACACCATCAGGCGTCACTCTCGCCCCTGAGGGCGGCGCACACCAGTCCACTATCACCGCCTCGGTGGGGGCGGAGTTGCCCGGCCTGCACTACGCCGAGCCGGCCTACTCGACCGAGGTCGACTGGTTGTTGTGCGACGCCATCGAACAGCTCTCGAGGCCGGACGGCACCAGCACATATCTGCGGCTCTCGACGCGTCCGATCGATCAAACCCCGTTCGCGGCAGCGCTCGACCGCTACGGCGAAACCGCTCTGCGACAACAGGTGCTGGCCGGTGGCTACCGCCTGATCGACGGGCCCGACGACGGACGGCCGGCGGTGACGATCGTGACCACCGGTGTGATGGCGCCCGAGGCGATCGCGGCCGCCGGCGTGCTCGACGGCGAGGGGGTGCAGGCCAGCGTGATCCACATCACCGGCCCCGACCGCGTGTATCGCAGTTGGCGGGCCGGGTACACGCACACGGCGGCGACCGCGACCGCGACGCGGATGCCGAGCCAGCTCCATCGACTGGTCCCACCAACCCAGCGTCGGCGACCGGTGGTCAGCGTGCACGATGCCGCCAGCCACAGCCTGGCGTGGCTGGGCTCTGCGCTCGGCACCGCACAGTACCCGCTAGGGGTCGACCGTTTCGGCGAGTCGGGAACGATCGCCGACCTGCACGAGGCCACGGGCATCTCGGCGGGCACGATCGTAAACGCCGCTCTGATCGCGATCAGCGAGCTCGGCCTGACCGAAAGCTGAGTTCAGCTCGCCGGCGGCGTCCAGGGCTCGAACCGTACGGCGCCCGGCTCAGGGCGCGCAACGGCCCGGGGCCGAAACCCCGGGCCGTCTAGCGAACGTATGAAACGTCAGACCCTCCGGACAGATGTCCGGGGAGACCGAATCACATCATGCCGCCCATGCCACCCATCGGGTCCATGCCGCCGCCGCCCATCGGTGCGCCGGCAGGCTCTGGCTTGTCGGCGATCAGGCACTCGGTGGTGATTACGAGGGCCGCGATCGACGCTGCGTTCTGGAGACCCGCACGGGTCACCTTGGCCGGATCGATGATGCCGGCCTTGACCAGGTCGACGATCTCACCGGTTGCTGCGTTGAGTCCGTTCGAGCCGGTTTCGGACTCGATCGCACGGACCATGACCGATCCCTCGAGGCCGGCGTTCTCGGCGATGTTGCGGGCCGGCGCGGTGAGCGCCTCCCACACCAGCCGAGCACCGGTTTGCTCGTCGCCCTCGAGCGAGTCGACCACGGCCTGGACGGCCGGGCGAGCCCGGATCAGGGCGGTGCCGCCGCCGGCGACCACACCCTCCTCGATCGCTGCACGAACCGACGACACGGCGTCTTCGATGCGGTGCTTCTTTTCCTTCAGCTCGACCTCGGTGGCTGCGCCGACCTTGATCACGGCAACGCCGCCGGCCAGCTTGGCGAGACGCTCCTGCAGCTTCTCGCGGTCCCAGTCGGAGTCGGTGTTGTCGATTTCAGCCTTGATCTGGCTGACACGGCCCGTCACATCGTCATGCTCACCGCCACCATCGACGATGGTGGTGTTGTCCTTGGTGATGATGATCCGCTTGGCGGTGCCGAGCAGGTCGAGGGTTGTGTTCTCGAGCTTGAGGCCGACGTCCTCGCTGATCACCTGAGCGCCGGTCAGGACGGCCATGTCCTGCAGCATCGCCTTGCGACGATCGCCGAACCCGGGTGCCTTGACAGCAGCTGCCATGAACGTGCCGCGGATCTTGTTGACGACGAGCGTGGCGAGTGCCTCACCATCGATGTCTTCGGCGACGATGACCAGCGGCTTGCCGGTCTTCATCACCGCTTCGAGCACGGGGAGCATGGCCTGGACGGTCGAGATCTTGCCCTGGTTGAGCAGAATGTAAGCGTCTTCGAGCACCGCTTCCTGGCGATCGATGTCGGTCACGAAGTACGGCGACAGGTAGCCCTTGTCGAACTGCATGCCCTCGGTGAACTCGAGGTCGGTGCCGAACGTGTTCGACTCCTCGACCGTGACCACACCGTCCTTGCCGACCTTGTCGATGGCGTCGGCGATCACCTCTCCGATCGAGCTGTCAGCGGCCGAGATCGTGGCGACGTTGGCGATATCGCTCTTGTCGTCGACGTCTTTGGCCTGGCTCTGGAGCGACTCGACGACGGCGGCGACCGCAGCCTCGATGCCCTTTTTGACAGCCATCGGGTTGGCACCGGCGGCGACATTCTTCATGCCGACCCGCACCATCGATTGGGCGAGCACCGTAGCGGTGGTCGTTCCGTCACCGGCGATGTCGTCGGTCTTGGTGGCGACTTCTTTGACGAGTTGGGCGCCCATGTTCTCGAACGGATCCTCGAACTCGATCTCCTTGGCGATCGAAACGCCGTCATTGGTGATCGTCGGGGCGCCGAACTTCTTGTCGAGCACCACGTTGCGGCCCTTCGGGCCGAGCGTGACGCGTACGGCGTCGGCGAGCTTGTTGACGCCGGCTTCCAGTGAGCGACGAGCTTCGTCGTCGAACTTCAACATCTTTGACATTCGTTTGTGTCCTCAGTCTTTGTCTTGTACAGGAGTGGGGTTCAGGCTTCGACGATCGCGAGCACGTCGCGAGCGTTGAGTACGAGTACGTCGTCGCCATTGGCAGCGACCTCGGTGCCGCCGTACTTCGAGTAGAGGACGGTCTCGCCGACCTCGATGCCGAGCGGAATGATCTCGCCCGTCTGCTCGGACCGCTTGCCAGGGCCCACGGCGATAACCGTTCCCTGTTGCGGCTTTTCCTTGGCGGTGTCGGGGATCACGAGACCCGATGCGGTCTCGGTCTCGGCCTCGTTCGGCTTGACGACGATTCGGTCATCCAGCGGCTTCAGGTTCATGGGCGCATGCCTCCATTGGCGTGTCACGTGGGTGGTTGTTCTTGCTGACCAGGGTCATTAGCACTCGACCCTTGCGAGTGCTAATGCTATGCACGTGACGCCGGATTCGCAACCGGCAGGCGGCAGTGCTATGAAAACCGTCGCCCGCCGGTCAGTCGCTGGCTCGCCCACCGGTCAGCCGCCGGCGACGCTCACGCCACAGGCTCGCAGAACGCCGATCGTCTCGACCAGCGGCAGGCCGATCACATTGCTCGGGCTGCCCGCAATGCGGTGTACCAGCGCTCCCCCAGCGGTCTGCATGCCGTAGGCGCCGGCCTTGTCGAGATGCTCGCCCAAGGACAGATACCACTCGATCGCCTGCTCGCTGAGATCTGCAAACGTGACATCGGTGGTGACGGTGACAGCGTGGGTACCGCCCGGACACCAGCCGACCACGGCTGTGTGCACTTTGTGGGTGCGGCCAGACATCAGCGACAGCATGCGATGGGCATCGTCGTCGTCGAGCGGTTTGGCAAGGATCTCGCCGTCGACATCGACCGTCGTGTCGGCGGCCAATACGGCGATCTCATGATCAGTGCCGAGCGTCAGCCGGTCGACAACCGCGTGCGCTTTCGCGATCGCGACCCGTTCGACGTAGCCCGTCGGTGACTCCCCCGCCCGACCGCTCTCATCAACGTCGGCGGGGTGCACGGCGAAGTCGAGCCC
>Ga0255047_10000757_pt1 | contig 26021 bp, 33 predicted proteins | sample JV7_2_1_MG_FD_183640 | JGI IMG/M metagenome (GOLD analysis project Ga0255047, IMG submission 183640) | Seawater microbial communities from Jervis Inlet, British Columbia, Canada - JV7_2_1 | ecosystem: Environmental > Aquatic > Marine > Inlet | place: Canada: British Columbia | collected 2016-10-06 | reverse complement strand
TCATAATGTGCCGCTCTCCAAGCCAAAAGCCTTCTTCCCTCTTTATTCCTTTTTCGTTTAAACTCTTCAACTTTCATAAATTTCTCCCAGGGTTAAAGCCTTATTTTATAGTAATTACAGAACGTTTATTCTCGAATTCGTCCGGGGTTCATTTTACTAGCTTACAAGGAAGCAACCGCTTGTAAGCTAGTAAAACATCGGTGGACAAATTTATGTAAACTTACACGGGTTTGTCTGTGAAAAAGATCACAGTGATCTCTCTTTTCTCTCTTTTTGGAACGCAGTCTTTTATATGATCATAAGGATTGTTTGAAGAATGAACAGGAGTAATGGAGACAACTTCTTTCGTCATTGCTATTTGAACTTCAGAAGCATCATAAAAATGCAAAACATTCCTGATCGTTTCTAAAACTTTATCACGATCAAGAGGTTCCTTTTCAAAAAAAAGTATTTCTGAGCCTCTCTTTTTTAATTCTCGTTTCAATTCCGATAAAGGAACCTCTGATAAATTCAATTTAATTTCTCCTTATGGCCTTTTATACAGGTCTTTTAAGTTTGCTTTAACTTCCTTAACAATTCCTTTCCATGCTCGTTTGTCATGTATTGACAAGTTCTTCCATAAAGGAAAAGCTATTGTAGGGTAGTAAGAATTGTGTTTGTAGTAAGCTTCCATTGCTAGTTTTTCTAATGTTATTCTTTGCATAATGTTTCCTTTATAATAATTCATTCCATCTAATTAACTCATAACGTTCCCAATCAATTTCTACTGCCATAATTTTTCTGGTTGTTATTTTTTCACCTCCTTTGATCGTGGTATAAGAACAGGTTTCTAATAGTTCAGAATGATGAAATAGGTCCTCAAACTTATTATTTTTCACGTTCGTTTTCCAGGGTTAAACCAAGATCATTAAACCGATCACTGAATAGTCGCAACGTCATTTCTGAATAGTTCTCACAACCATAATACTTTTGTATTGCAACGATCATTTTCTCTTCTTCTCTGGTCACCTTAAAGCCTTTTTGTATTATTTTCTTCTCCATTCTTTTCTCCTATAAACCAAGTTAACTAATTTAACCGGTTAATTATAACAAACTTTCGTTGCAATTTAAAGTAAAATACTTTCAACTTTTTAGGAGAAAAACGTGGCAAGCTATAACAACTTATTCTACCCAAAATATTTAAACAACACCGAACAGCACGCAAGCAAACTTATAACCGCTTATAGAAAAGACGGCCGTGTTTATTCTCCTGAAATTGCAAGGCGTGAAAACGTTGATGCTTATTGGTACATCAACGCAGACCCCAGTATTCGTCACAGTATAGAAGTGATGGCACGTAATATAGTAGGCAGAACCTACAAGATAGAAGCCGCTAGTTCTGAAAAAATTGATCGTGAATTGAATGGAATTATAAAAGAACAAGTAGAAGAAACACGTTACTTTTCCAGGTCTAGAATGGCAATGGCTAAAGAGGTTTCTATACTTGGCGAGTCTTATGCTTTCGTAAACGGCCATAGAAAAGAAATGGATCTAGGGCGAAAAGGGAAACAAGCTTATTGGTGCCCCACAGAAATTATTCATATTGATAATTCACGTATAAGAAAAATTGTCAACGAAGATGGTATTGGTTATCACTATTTATTGTTCGATATTGTTGAACGCACCTGGAAAGAAATGCGACCCGATCAATATCAAGCTCTTCTATACATCAACAATAGCAGTGAAGAGGGGCGCTTCACCGCCGGTAATGGTTTACTTGACCCTCTCTACATTATACACACATTCAAACAAAATTTAGTTTCTGAAATGCTTTCAGCGGGTGAGCGTTTCGGCCAAGGTTTAACCACATTACAAATAGATGACCAGGCAGAAGGCGATGAAGACTTGACCTTAGCAGATCTTAATTCAACATACGCTGATCTATTAGCTGATATAAAAGCTCGGCATTCCTTTATTTATAGGAAGTCGGATGAGTTAAAGATCCATGAGCCATCCGGTCAAGGCCACCAAATTCTAATGGATGGAATAAACTACTTTGACGGGTTGCATCGAATGCTCTGTATAGGTTCCTTGTTAACCGTTTCACAAGGCTCTCAGGGGACAGGTTCTTATTCATTGGGGCAAGTTCACCAGGACACAGAATTCAATCACGCTCGTTACCCCCGTTCACTTATTGATGAGTGCTTAAGTCAACAGTTTATTAAACTAATTCACAACTTAAATAAACCACAATATCAGGCCATCGGTTTAGGTGAAGCTAGACCAGGGCGTTTCTTTACTCCTGAAGATCGAGACGATGACTTACAAGCAAACGCCGCCCGTTTAACTTCTGCCCAAAGTTTAGGGTTGCCTCTAGTTAGAGAGGAAATGTACAGACTGTTGCAGCTCACAGAACCAGTAGAAGGCGACGTTGTAGTGCAGCCACCTGTTGAGAACATTGGTTATCCTGTCGATCCGTACGATGCGCCCGAGAGACTTTTCGAGTCAGGAGAAAAAACCTTTCAACCTGATGAAAAAGTTTTAGAAGAAAAGGAGAGAAGAAAAGAAGAAAAGGACGAAGAGCAACAAGAGAAAATTCAATTAGATCTGCAACGTAAAAAATTAGGTTTAGAAGGTGGCAACGCCACAGAAGAAGAGCCTGAAGACATCGTACAAAATGCGCAAAGGTTTGCAGAGAAAACAGAGAAAGCCTTTAAAAAAGTGCCTTGTAGAGAACGAGAAATACTTGCTTACCATGCGATGAGGTTTGCTAAGAAAATGGAGAGTTTAAGCAAGTGAAAACAGAACTTGAAACACTTCAAGACAAACCAACAGACGCACTAGGAGAGCTTCTTTTTAAGCTTGCAAAGGCTCAACTCGATAAGAATAGAACAGAAGAGCAAAAAGTATTAAAAGAATTAGACCACGTACTAAAAACGAACCAGGGTATTGCAGATCTTTTGGGTAGGAAAAAAACTTTAGAGGATGTTTTGAAACCAAAAAAGGAAACATTTTCTGAAGAAGTTACAGTAGAAAACTACAATGTAGAAGATCTTTTTAACGTACCATTTGAAGAAGCGGCAAATTCTATTCTCGATAACCAACTTTTTAAACGTTTTGGAGGGCGCTTTTACAATGGAATATTAAAAGAAACAGCTTCTCTTTTTGGTAAAGACGCAAAGCCTAAACGGGCTTTTGGAGTTTTGAATGCTAGAGAAGAACTACAAAACAAAGTAAATTCCATTGTAAAAGAGTCCATCGAAACGGGGAAAAGTACAGACCAGGCCGTTGCAGAATTGAAAAAGTTTACCGGCTCATATGCTGAAACAGTCTATAGAACACAAAGTGCAAAGGCTTATAATGCTGGTAGAATGCGGCAGCTAGAAGACCCTCATGTTAGGACGTTGGTGGGTGCTGTTCAATACAATTCTCTAAAAGATGTTGACACCAGGCCAGATCACGCCGCTTTAGATGGCTTCATGTTTTCACCTCATGACCCTATAGCAAAGGTTTTAACACCTCCTCTATACTATAATTGCCGATGTTACCTGACCATGATAACAAAAGATGAATTGAATTCTAGAGGCCTGTTAGATGCCAGGGGAAAGTTAAAGCCACAAGGTCGAAGAAATATTCCTAAAGAAAATTTTGGTACAAGAAAAGACGCAAAGCTTTTTGATGTTTATAAGGACTAAATAACTATGTATGAGCTCGACAAATATAAACATGAAATAAATGATGATGGTGAGCTTGTTGTTTATGATGTGCCTGTTTTTGCTGAAACAGAGCGAGAAAATGATGATGGAGAAACAAAGAATTTTGATGCTGAGTTCTGCCAGGGTTGTATAAATAACGCTGAAACTCGTTTCAAATTTGATAAGTACTTGCCCCCTTTTCACCTTGAACATAATTCTTTACAACCTCAAGAGTCTAAAATTATTCGTAAAAGCTTAGGAAGGTTTAGACCTAAACGTTTAGAAGAAGGCTCAATTTCTGAAATGAATGAGCTTACAGAAGAAGTAGAACCCGTTGCAAAAATGGTTGTTATTTCTGATCTTATTATCACGCCTGACAATATTGAAGACTTTAGCAAAGGAAAATACCCTTACCTCTCTGTTGAAATAAATAACCCGAACGTCCAAGAATTTTCATCGCTGGCGGCTTTATGTTCTAGACCTCCAGAAATGAAATTTAGCCCCCTTTCCATTTCTCCGGTTATGTTTTCTGAAAGTGTAGGACGTGGCTATAAATTCTTTTTTTCAGAGGAAAACATGAAAACGAAACAAGAACAATTTGGCGTTAGGGACTCCATTAAAAAAGGCGTAGGCAAATTAAAAGAAGCTTCTCCTTATGGGCCGGTTACAACAGGCGGAATTCTAGCGGCACCCGGTGGCTTGCCTGCTTTAGGTGCTTCCATTCTAGCTAAAAAGGGACTAGAAAAAGCTAGAGGGAAACCTTTTGAAAAGAAGTTAGGTTGGTCAGATGAAAACAATAATGAAAAGGAGAATTTTATGGAAGACGAAGAACAATTTGGTTTTCTAGATGACCTCAAAGGTCACTTAGGAGGTGATAAAAAACAAGCTATTAAAGACGGTGTTGAAGACTTTTTAAAATTATGGAAAAAAGCAAAGTCAAGCGATGACGATAAAACTTTGTTTCGTATTCAAAATAAATTTATTGGTGACTTTTTACGAGGCTTTGGACTTTCTGAAAGTGCCGCCCGTCGCTTTCCTGGTGTTAGTGAAATAATGGATTTTGCTGAAAACGATAACAAAGAAAAGGAGAATTTCATGGAAGAAGAAAAAGAACAATTAGCCGAAAATGAAGAAGAACAAATGGCTGAAGAGGAAAAAAGTCCTGAACAATTAGCTGAAGAAGAAGACAAAAAAGCGCAAGTCATGGCCGCTATTGAAGATGCTTCACCTGAACAAATGGCTGAAATTTTCAATACTTTGTTTCCTTCTGAAGGTGAACAGATGGCTGAAGACGATGAAGAAGAAGAACAAATGGCTGAAGATGAAGAAGACGAAAGTAAAAAGATGCAACCCTTTGCTGCTCAATTTGCCGCTGCTATTAAGCGTTCCAAAAGTACAGAGGAGAAATGTACAATCTTTTTTAAGCTCATGGACAAGCGAGTTTCACAAGTGGAAAGCACAATTGAAAAACGTGATGCAATGCAATTTGCAGAAGCTACCATGAGAAAAGCGGGCGTCTCTCAAAAGCAACAAATTTTAAAAGAAATAAAATGTAAAGACGCTCTAACAATTAGAGAGCGTGCTGAATTTGCGGCTAGCTATGCAGGGAAAGATCCTTCAAACATGGCACCACAAACACCCGTTAATTCTCCTGAACTAGAAGAATTATTAACAGAACACAAAGGGAACGATGACGCTGTAATGCATTTTGCTGAGCAATGGGAGCGTACTTCAAAGAGTGTTCCTTTAAACCGTTACGTAAAAGTTAACTTAAAACACAACAAAAATTAAGGAGAGTTTTAAATGGCTGTACCAACCGCAAGAAAAGAACTAAATGTTAGGGATCGTGAAAGCGCAATCACTGAAAAGATTGAAGATGCTATCACGTTATACGATGGACAGGGAGTAGGGCAAGGAACCGCAGACCATGCAACAAGTGCTGCACGTGGTTATCTTACACACTTCACGAGAGAAAAAGGAGTAAAGTCTAGAGGCCGTTTCACAACTGCCGGTTTACCTCCTCAGTATAATTCTGATGGAACTGTGAAAGTTGATAGTCGTTTAGGTTCTTCAACCGACATCAAAGGAAGCGCCTTAATTAAAGGCTTTCAACATTATGCAACCGCTGTAACAGGCGCAAGCGCTCTTACAGATGTTGGAGCATATGTTTGGTATTTAGAAGGTGGAACTGTAACGCTTACTATTCCTAGCATTGACACTGGTTTTAGCTCTATACCTGACGGTGAAGTGCTTCAATGGGTAACTTCAACAACTTGTATTGTTCTTGAATATTCCGCTGATTATAAGTCGATGTTAGAAGCCGCCGGTGGAATTTTCTCTTATTTAATGTTTCCTTGTAATTGGGTGAACGCTGCCGATGGTAAACTTATTTCTGACCACAGAATGAATAATCATGGAACTGTTGTTGAATTCTTTGGTAGAACAACAAGCGTTTTAACAGGTGCTTCAGGTGCCTTAACTTTTAATGCTTCCATTGGTGGATCTGACATTACAACTTCGGGGTTCATTAAATCAACAGCGGCAACCGCAACAATAGGAACCAAGACAAGCGGAACCGTTTTAACAACCGGCGTTGCAGACTTCCATCAAGGAGACTTACTAGACATCGACATTTCTGACGATGCAGACACACGCACTACCGGCGATGTTTTAATTGTTTTACGTCTTATGAATAAATTAGGCCTCTAACAAACACTTTTTTTAAGGAAATAATATTATGGGATTAGGCGCACAACCTGTTGGAGCAGCTGCAACAATACTTCCTGAAGTACGCACCAACTTTTTAGACGCACTCGAAATGAGTGATCCACGTTATAATGAAACTATCGATCAATTAGTTGACAAAGTGGCAATGGATAGCCGCTTGGAGAAGTACGCATATTGGGAAATGAAAGGGAACCCTCGTCGCTGGGATGAGAATACAAGTATTCCAGAAGTCACGATGGCTCAGAAGATGTATTTACTTCAGCTCCACAACTGGGGCGCAAAAATGAAATGGTCTTTATTTGATTCACGTGACTCAAAAAGCGCCTCTATTGCGGCTGAAGCTAGAAAATTAGCTGATAAGCATAAGATGCTAAGACCTCGAATTTTCGCTCAAATTCTTGAAGGCGCAACAAACGTTGCTCTAAAAGACACAGTCGAAACAGCTGTTGATGGTTCTAGCCTCTATGATAGCTCAACTCGGTTTTCTGTGAGTGGCGGAAACATTGAAACCATTTCAAGTATAACTAATGCTTTACTTGCTTATAACGCTATTTGGGCGTTTCATACTAAGTTCTCTCAGTTCTTAGCACCTGATGGAATTAACCCTTTGCTTTCTCCTGATGAGTATAGCAAGTTAGTTATCTTCGTTCCTCCAAGTAAAAACCAATACTGGCAAGAAGCGGCGAAACAAGCGCTTAGACCTCAAATTGTTGAAGCCGGTGTTTCAACTTCTGTAACTGGTTCAGGTGCAGCGGTTGACAATTTAATTTCTAAAAACGAAATTTCTGTAGAAATTATTCCTTTTGTATATTTGACTGATGCTGATGATGTATATTGCTTTGCGGCGAATGGCAAGTACAAAGCCATAGTTGAAGGCACTAAACAAGGCCTCGAAGAATACGAATTCGGCCCACACAATTCAGAAGAAGCGGCTGCAAATGCTTATGAAACCTACCAGGCATTCGAACGATTCAATATGAGAGCGCATTTTGCTCAATATACAATTAAAGGTAATGTAGCATAGACTTAAACACTTACTCGCAACAAAGATACAAGCGTTGCATATTAAAAGGAAATTCAATATTATGAGTAAAAATAAAAATTCTTTATTAAAAGAAGAAGTTTTGGAAGAGAAAAAAGAAACAGTTAACAACCAATTAAAAGCTAGCCGAGAATTAGCAGCGGCGGCCCCTGATACATTCGATTATTTCGTGGGCTGCACTCCTGATTCTCGCAAGTTTTATTTTACAATTGGCGGTCAGTCTTACCCGGTTTTCACTTGTGAAGTGGGTAGCGATATGAGTGGCCAGGATGTAGAAGTACCCATAAAAGGGAACGTGGTTCAATTAACAGAAGAAAAGGTTGAAGAGCTTAAAGGCCATATTCTTAAAAAGGGTGTACGCTTTGTGGGTTCAACTGCAACAACTTATTTCATAAACGGTAAAGCCTTTCAAAACAATGAATTTCCGGCTGCTATGTTTATCTATATTCACCGGGTTTCAGATCTACAAAAGCAATTTCCTAACGGTGGATGGAGAGAAGGAACCGAAATTCAGACAATAATGGAACGAGATGAAACAACGAAAAGTAAATTGGGTGAGGGTTGGATCGACAAAAAGGGAGAAGTTCGACCTTTAATTAAAAAGTTTATTAAAGATAAAAGTGAATCTAAGGAGTTCAATTAAATGAAAAAGTACAAAATTAAATTGTTGCCAGATTCCGGGCGGCACCATTGGAACGTTGGGAAGCTTACAATTTTTGAAGAACTTCAGATAGTGGATCTTACAGATGAAGAATTAGAGGCCGTAAAAGGTACAACAAAAAAGGTGGGCGATGAGAGCCTTTGCAATTTTATTTCAATTCACGAAATAAAAGAAACTCCTGTTGTAGTTCCTGAACCTATCGAGCCTATTAAAATTGTTGAACCCGTTGCAAAAAAAGCAAAAGCTAAACCAAAGGCCAAAGCTAAAGTTAAAAAGAAGGCCAAAAAAGAAGAGCCTGTTGAAGCTAAAAAGAACCCATTTGAAGAAGAACCCGAAACACTTGAAGAGGAGTAGTTAAATGACGCTATCCATTGCAAACGCTGAGGCTCAGCTCGATGACGCGGTTGTGTATCACGCAAGTTTAGTGAGTCAATATCAGTCTAAATTCACCACGATGGAAACGGCTTCTATTCAAGGGAACGATGGTGATTTTGGAGCTGAGTCTTTAGCCGCTATGCAAGGTTTTAGAAACCAATTAAACCAACTTATGAGCAAAGAATCAGTGCAGGCTATTTTGTTACCTAAAATAAAAGAAATGGCCAAGGCAATTGGTGCACCTGGAAACTTAAGTGTTTCGCAAATGTTTTTCTTTTTAAAGAAATATTATGGAGATACACCACGTAAAATAAAGTCAAGAGGTATTACTTTTGACGTTGCATTCACAACAGCGGGCACCGGTTCAGGAATTCTAGTAAGACAAATAACTGATAAATGGAGCGTTCAAATTGAAGGTTGCCATGTGGAAAGCGCTAAAACATGTGAGTGCACACAAGATCAATTGTCATTGGGGCCAATAGGAAGGCACAACGAAAAGTTCTTAATGGAAGGTCAACCTGTAATTACAGGTGATAACATCAGTAAGATTGTTGGAACTGTTGGTGGTTCTGATAGTATTGCAGAACTTCAAACCGTTGGGACTGTTTCAAAAGTTTTAAAGAACGGAAATTTCACAAGCAATAATTCGAGTGGTACCGTTACCACCATGTTTCCTAATTGGACGCTCGACAGCACGACTGGAGTAGCGGTTGATACTACGACTGTTCACATTGCTGATAATAATTTAACGCCTGCTTCTGTTAAAATTTCTACTGCAACAAGGAGTTTAACTCAGACTTTACCTAAGCTTGACCCAAACCGGCCTTACTTGCCGATCGTTGCATATAATAGGGCGGCGGGTAGTGCACCCGCAGGTACTGAAATAAAGGTTTCGTGGGGTAGCAAAACGCAAACACTCACTTTAGGTGGCGCTGAAACAGGCTTTGATAATTATTTTGTACCCGATAGGGATCAGGATCTTTGGCCTGATAACTTCTATGAAGACCAGGCAGACTTCAAAGTTGAAATTCCTACTTTAGCAAGTGGTTATATTAACATTTCTATGTTTCATTTATACCCTATGACTAAGGTTGACGGAACCTGGTGGGCTATTATACCAGGCACAACACCATTCCAAAAGGCTGACAATTTTGGAAACATTGCAGACTCTTTCAGTGGTTCAGATAGTTTAATACAACGTTTCTTATTTTTTGCTTTTGGTGAATACCTTTACCACCATTCTACCCCTGATCATGCTGATCCTAGTTTGCCTTAAGGAGTTTTTGAATGAGTTTTCAAACAGAGATGGAAGCACGTTTCGGGAGTACCACGTTAATTAGATGGACTAACCCAGGAAGCCAAACCGCTTCAAGTGTTAGCTCAACAGTTTTAGCGGCTGTCTTGGTGGACGTCAATGGAGACTTTAGAAATATCGCCGGCGTAGATTATGATTCGATAGACAACCGAATGTTAGGAATTGCTTGTGATGGTGCTTCAATTTATTTGAGAAGAAGAGTTGGTGAACATGGAACTTTTAACAATGCATGGAATGACTACATTAAACGTTTAGAAGACCTGAGAAAACGAACTAATGCAAATAGACTAGTCCCTCAAAAAGTGCTCCATAATAACGTTTCTGTTGATGATACCAATAAGTCATATTCTGACCAAAAGAAACTAGCCGGTTTAGGTTTTCAAGGTATTGATAATGTTCGTGGTGTTAGAAGTGAAAGTGATTTTTAAATGGAGCAATCACAAATAATTGAGCAAATTGTTTATTTAATAAAAACTCTAACTTGGGATGTTTCAGGCGATATTTTGTTTCGTGCTGATAATGTTATTGCTTCTCCTTTTGATCCTTATGATATTTTAGACTTCCATTCTTACCCTAATTGTAAGGTAGTTCCTTTAGGCTCAAAAAGTAGTTTAGGGAATTCGAACAGAAGAAATGAGGTCACTTACGAAATAGGGATCGATATAACTCACAGTGTGCAAGGAGACAAAAAAGGAGAAGCTTCACTACTTGGTCGAAATGTCACATCGTCTTCAATTGGAAAAGGGATCTTTGAAATTGTGGAAAAGGTCAAAACCGCACTTGAATTCCTTACAGCAAAGAACGGTTTTGACTTTGAGTTCTTGAGTGAGTCCGCAGCCGTTGTAGATCCTGTAGGTGAAGATGGAAACGAAACGAGCATTAGAATGAGTTTTAGCAGTAGGGGAACAACAGCGAAAACTTATTCACGTCCATTAAGTCTTAGAGCTACAACGGCCGGGGGTGATGTTTCGCTAACCTGGACTAATGCACCTATTCGTTTTGATACTAAAAAGGTTGAACTCTGGAGACATACGAGCGAGATCACAACTTATGGGACAGGCTCAAAAATAACACTTTCGGGTGATACTGCAACGAGTGTTACAGACTCAGCCCCTGGAAGTGCAACACATTATTATTCTGTTTTTGGGATCTATGAAATTTCAGATACTAGCGGCCTAGTTGAGAAACAGTCTGAGCCTTTCAATTATAGGATCGTGGTGCCATAATGAGAATTAAAGTTGAAATGGAAGAACAAAAAGTATTATTCGACTTCAATGCTTTTCTAGATTCACCACATGAAATGATAGAACGAATTTTAATACAAGCTGTTATTTTTTCTCAGGGTTCATTTGAAAGACAAGGCTTATACGAGGGGAAAAAATGGTGGCCACCGGGGCCGATAAATAAAGCGGCCATCTGGAAGGATCTAAACCAGGGAAAAAACATAAAAGCACGTCACGTTGATCCTAATAGAAAAGCTTTAATGAATACCGGAAAGCTTGTAAGGTCAATTACTTGGCGGATGAATAGCGAAACAGAAGGTCAATATGGCACAAACGTTTCTTATGCTTCAAACCAATTTCATGGTACTGATATGAGACTCCAAAAAGTAGGGAACCCGGCAGAAATTGCAAAGAAGATCGAAAAGTTCTTAAAGAAACATGGTTCAAGTTTAAGAGAAAAGGACGTTAAAGCAATTAGAAGGATGAAGAAAAGCAAGTTCTTGAGAGTAAAAATACCCGCTAGACCTTTTCTAGGAATTCCAGGGGAACAAGTTTTAGAAATTGTTTCAAAATATATTGATGAAAGGTTTTAAATGGCTGCTCCAAGTACAACAACAGGTAGACCTAAAAGAGTACCGGCTGAATTATATTGGAACCCTTCAGACCCTGACTCTGCAACTGTTTCGGCATGGGGAACTAGACTCGGAAATTTTGACAATTTACAATTATTTGTCGGCCGGGATAGCGTAGTTCTTGGGGACCAAACATGGGGCGGTGAAGTAGAAGAGCTTATAACCTATCAGAAAAGTTGGATCACTGTTCTACTTAGAGATTTTGACAAAGATGCTTTAGGCTTAGTTTTTCCTGAAGTAGTTACCAATGACACCGCAGCGCTAACGCCTTCTCTTGATGCTTTAATTGCTGATGTTGCAGAGATAGGAGGAACGCGAGTTTCTGCAAGTGCCGGTACTTTATTATTAAGACCACGTGACAATGATCTTCATCCTTGTGTATATTATTTTAATGCAGCGCCAACAATTTTACCTGATAATCAAATAGACTATGAAGCCGCTAAAGAGTGGGGCTTCCCTATTATGTTTCGGGCGTTTGTTGACAGTGCAGGTAAGAAGTTCAGGATCGGAAACTCGGAGGTGGTAGGAGCATGATCTTATTAAAGTATGCAAAACTATTACCAGAAAGCTACAAAGGACCTGTACAAGGTTTGAAGCTTGATAAAAGGGATCTGAACACTCTAACAATTAGGACAAAAGAATTTGTTATTTGTGGTTTTCAAATAAGTGCAGAGCAAGCGGTTGCATTGTCAGAAACAGAAAGGGCTGTTTATTATGAAGCAAGGGATCAGTTTTTAAGGGAACTTGTTTGCTTTAATGGTTTAGCCTCAAGAGACGATGAAGAAGCAACGAAGATGATAATGAAGGCTAAATGGAAGACACCACAAACAGAAGCGGAAAACATAAACGACTTTCTAGCTTTGGCGGGGTTAAATAATGGCTGAACAAGACATAAATTTAAAAATAAAAGCGAACTCAGAAGACGCACAAAAGGCAGTCGATGACTTCAAAAAGAAGCTAGACAAGGCAACAAGTGGCGCTTCGAGTGTCTTTGAGAAAAAAGGGGCGGCCGGTTTAGGTCAAGCTGTCGGCCATGGAATTGGTGGTGTTGTTGGTGGTGCTGTTGGCGGTATAGCGGGCAAAGCAATTGGCGGCGCTGCTTCTATGGTAGGTGAGAATTTTGGGGAACTAGGAAGCGTACTTAAAAGCAGTTTTAAAGACGTAATAAGAAACGACTTGTTGCCAGGGTTAAACCAGTCCATCGGCCAGATCAATGAAAGGAAAGCGGCCGCCGGTGATCTCAAAGGGGAACTAGGAGAAGCGGCCGCTTTTATGTCACAAAAGCAAATTAAGAGTATGGCTAAACCATTTATGGCAATGGCAGATCTGAGAGCAAAAGGTGCCTCAAATGTCGATCGGGCATTACTTGGTTTTAGTGGTCAAGCCGGGTTAAAAGAAAATGTTAAAATAGGGTACAAAGGGGCGAAGTCTACTTTTACGAGAGAAGAAGTTATAGATGAAAAGAAGGTTGCAAAAGATCTCGCAGGTGCTGCAAAGAACATGAAACAAGTTTTTAAGGAAAAATAAATGGGTACAACGGCGGCTCAAAAACTTAAAATTATTTATAATTCTATCACGTTTGGAACTGGAAACGAAGACACCTACAGAATAAAAGATGGGACTTTCGAATATACTGCAAGCGAATTTATAGGAACTGTTTCATTTAATGTAGTTGTTTTTGCAACGTCCTATTCTGATCTTGTAACTAAAACAACAGCACTTGAAAACACATTAAGAGAACGACGAAAAGGTTTAGCCATCACAATTGATAGCAATGCATGGTACACATTTGCCGCCGGTGGGACAATAAACAAAGACCAAAAGGCAAGCTTTACCCAACTCAACAACGAACTTCATACCGGGCGTTCTCAAGAGTACCAAATAAACATCGAGGTCGACTTGCCTCCTGTAGGCCGTACGAATGGGCGCACAGAAGGAACTGTTAACTTGCATTACAAACCGAATAGAGAACGTATTTTAACGATCACGGCTCAATATAATGCAACAAGTGGAACAAGTGCTTACTCGCATTTTGGTGCTGATACTGCTTACTGGGTAGCAGTTCAAGACTTTTTCAACTCGGGTGATACGTGGAAGTTAATTTCTGAAGATGTTAATTCTCCTGATCCTGTAAATGATACCCATTTTGAAGTTACCAGAGTTTATGAAGATCTAATTGAAAAAATTAAAATAGAGTATGATACTTTCACAATGGGCCCAACAGGCGCTTACAGAATTATTGATGGTTGGTCGTTTAATAGAGTTAGGGTTTTGGAAGGTACCGTTTCGTTTAGAGTTAGGGTTTATGGTGCTGATGCTGCCGCTTTAACGATCACTTGTTCGGCTTTAGAAGAAGCGATGGCAGAACGACGAAAGGCTTTGAAAATTACTTATGATGGCTCGTTGCAACGAGACTTTACAACGTCAACAACTTTCGTAGATCAAGTCGGCCAGTCAACAAGTGAGCAAGGGGAATGGTTCGGTAGTTTAACCAGGGATTATAGCGTTACGGTTGTTGTTGACTTACCACCGTTGAACAGTGACGGGATCACAGAGAAGGCCGTTTCACTTTCTTATTCTCCATCACGTAGAGTAAGAATTGAAATAGCGGCTCAATATAACGCAACAAGTGCTTCAAGTGCAAAGACTTTAATGGACGCTAATTTTGATACTTATTGTGCTTCAGTTTTCACAAGCTTTGGTGAAACACTTTCAAGCTTTAATATTATTGATGAGAGCCATTCTTCTGTACCTGTAATTGATAACCAAATTGAGATCAGAAGAGTTTATGAAGAAGTGCTTTTTAGTGAAACGTCGAGCGCCTTAAATGACACTGATATTATAGGGATGACTATTTCCTTAGAAATAGGTAAAAACTACCCTGGAGACTTTCAAGAGTCGGCACCTACTGCCGGTTCAGGAACTTCCGTTGTTCCCGGTGCAAGTGTTGCAGGTGCTGTTAAAAGGTTGATCGATATTCGCTTAACTGCTTCAATGGCTATTCTAGAGTCTGTTGATATTATGACTAAATATAATTCTTCTCTTAGAGACTATTTAATAGACTACGCTAAAACCGCATCAGGTGTTGCAATTATAGCTTTGGTAAGAGAAGCACCAACACCGAGTGAAGCAGAAAGCACACTCGCAATTTCAATGGAATTCAAAGGCGCAATAGATGGCGCCGGTCAAGTTATAAGCTCTAAGCTCGAAACAGAGATAAGCCTGGATGATGGTAAGCTTTTGGTGGGTGCCTGGGATGCAACGAAGTTCGGAAAGTATGAAGTGGACGTGAAAGCAATAAGAGAACGAACCATAACAACCGAAACAGAAACTGTTGCAGGCGACAGAGAGCCTCCAATACATGAACCAAAGGCAAGAACTACAGGCGCTCGATGGGTGAGAAAGGGCATTTCAGACAGACATTCATATATAACACTCGGCAACCCTGACAACGGAAATGAGAATTTTGATATCGCAACGCTAATTGAAACCACGAAACAAGAATGGATCACTGATCCCGTTGCAACCGTTATTACTTTGGCAGGGAGATAAGCATGGCCGTTGCAGCTGTTAGGCTAGATGGTGAACCTTTAAACGACTTAGAAAGCTTTACATGGGGTTTGACAGAAGGCGTGTCACCTATGACCGCTGAAATTTTAATGCCCAGAGAACAAGCTATAAATTTGTATAATGCCGGGATAGCTCGCATGGGTGGCGGGTCAAACCCATTTACAACTTTGAGCATGGTCGCAGATGTTAAAGGCCGGGTAGGTGAAAGTGAAGTCTATAATAATATTGTTGTAATTGGGAAGCGTCCTTCAACTTTTGAACCCCTTAATTTTATGTATTTGCAAATAGCAGATAATAGGTGGTTTTGGGATAAAGGGCAATACGCTGCTAATTTCAATGTCCGTACTGCTGTCGGGGATCTAGCATCTTTAAGGACTGTTGAAATTGATACTTTGGGATCAATACCTGATAACATTATAGATGAGATATCATACAGAAGTTATTCTCTTTACCCGCCAATAAGAGAGCGAGCAGGGACAACAGTTTTAAGACCTTTCACACTTAGAGAAATGTTTGAAGAACTTATTCTTGGTGATGCACCTCAGTCAATGAAGAACACGCTTGATCACGATGTTAGCGCTCTAACTGGTGCTGATGTTTTAACGGCGTTAGATGAAATTTTATATGAAGAAGTACCTTTAAATGGTAATTATATGAGCGCACTTTCTTCTTTGCTTTCGTTTGTTCCACATGTAGGAATTTTCGTTGATAGGGAAGGCGTGATAAAGTTTTTTGATAAGTCGCAAGGTGAAGAACAAATAGCAAGTTTGTTGCCTGCACCGATTGACGGTGATGGAGTAATTGAATTTATTACGAATGAAATTCAAATACCACGCAAAATACATTGTATTTTTGATATTCAGTCAGAGTTACGTTTCGACTATGAAGAAGTGAACACTGGCGATTCTATAACTGCAACGGGTGAAGCAAGAACGCTTTCAATGATATGCCCAGTTCCTACACCAACTCTTGATATAATACCTGTCGGCGTTGGCCCCAATGCTAAACCAGGCTTCAAAGCTTTGGCCGGTCAGCCTGTGGAATGGGATCGTGTTATGGAGTCGTTGCAGTCTGCTTACCCTGACATTCCTTTAACGAAAGCTTTATTTAGAAGGTATTATTGTTTTCATGGTTTAATTGAAAAGTTTGTTTTTAAGGGAATTTTAGCTTACCCAACTGCCGACTGGCCTGAAATTGTTTCCACGTTAAAAAGTACGTACAGAAAAAATTATAGAATAAATGGAAACTGGCAGTCTAAGATGATCGGCATTCTAGATAAGCGTTGTTCTGTTTTTGACCCTGTAACCGGTACACTTCAAGACTCTCCTATATTTCAGGACTATTCTTATTGGCTAAACACCAAAGGAGTTTTCGCTTTAGGTGAAGACTTCAAGAATATAATTCAAAATGTTACTAATTGGACTGACGCAGGCTTCCTAGTGAATACAGCCATCCCAATGGGGATGGCAACCGTTTCGCTTACAGACTCAGAAAACGGCGTGTTTTTTGTGAACACTTCAGGCTTTGATCCTATCGGCCATTTTAAAAGCATCTTCCCTTCAACCATTGTAAACCCTGTTACTTATGACTATGCCGATGGCACAAAGCCACATCATGCAGCGGAGGGTGCAAACGACTCTCCTGAAAATGTTATGGCTTTGACAACAGCTCATAAAATGAGTATGATAATAAGTGCAACGCCGGCCCCACATCCTGGCCAGTCTCGCTACGTTTTAGAAGTAACACCTGAAACAGTAAGCGACATCGTACCCAGTGAACGTTTGGCCGGTGCTGTCGGCCCTGATCTTTGGGTAAAAATTCCTTCTTCCGTTGACTTAGCAAGGCTCAGATGGAAAGACGGTGCTGACTATGAGGCAGCTTTTGAACAACTTTTTGGCGTGGGAAGTGCCCCCGAAGTATTCCCTGAAATATTGAGGAACCAAGTGGTTAATAGGTTTTACTTAGAAGACACCGCAAAAGCAACAGGCGCCGCTATTTATAGCGAGTTAATTCATAGACTACGTGGTTCACAAGTGAATGAACTTGAACCAGGCTTTGAACCAAAAGGCTCAATTACAAGCATTTTGAATACAATTAGCTCAAGCGGTTTGCTTTCAACTCGTTTTGAAACAAATACCGTTTTGGATGTACCACCATTTGAAAGCTTTTTGAAGTCTTCAACTAGAGCTTTTATTTTTGGTCACGTAAAGAAGGATAAATAAATGGATACTTTGCACCCAAATTCCGGAACTTGGAGTTTTAGAGATGAAGACTATTTGTCAAGAGGAACAAGTATAGGGGCCAGGTGGTGTGCATATGCCCATAGTTTAAAGTCAATTGACGAAGACGGAACTGTTGACACTAATAAGACAACGGGTGATATTCAAGGCGGCACATTCATAAAAGGTGAAGAACGTTTAATGGGTTCATGGTGGCATGGGTGCCCAGTGATAAAAGTAAGCGGTGGCTTTAAGCCAATACGAGACAGAAGCTTTTCTCCTGATTCACTCTATGATCTAATTGATGCCGCTGTAAAAGATGGTTCTGAAGTTCCTGAAGGCGCAACGGGAATTGTTTACGCTGCTAGCAAAGAAAGCGGTTCTCAAGAACTTATTTTTATGGGTAGTGACTTCGCTTCCAAATTATTAGCACCTAATAGAAACGGGCCTTACCCTACAGGATCTGAAGTTTACGATCTTGACAGCTCAGGCAAAGCCGACCCTGCAAACTTTGCTTTGTTGCAGTCTGCCTGGAAAGTGATGACGCCTTCCTATGCACCTACAAGCGGTTCTACTTCTTCCGGTGTGCCCGGTGGCGGTTTATTTGCAGGTGCTGCCGGTGGTGGTTTAGGGAATGTGCCAGGTGGCGGCGTTCTTATTCCTGGTGCCGCTGCCGGTGGTGGTGGAGAAGGAACCGCAACAGTAGGAATTTTGGGGGATGACGCCGGCGGTTTATTGTTTGATGGTTCAAGTGGTGGCGGCAATGTAGGAACTGTTGACGGTGGCGGCGGTTTGTTATTTGATGGCGAAAGTGGCGGCGGCAATGTAGGCCTCCAAGATGGTGGCGGCGGCTTAAGCTTTGACAGTGGTGAAGGATCAACAACGTACCCTGATGGAACTGTTTACGGAAGTTCTAACTCAGAAACTAATTCAATTGATGTTGCAAACGCTTTATTAAATGCAACGGGAGTAAATTAAACATGCCAGGAATAGGTTCAGTTTTATCGTGGCACATAGGAATGGTAGCAGATGGAACGCCTACGCTAGGGATGACGCACAACCATTCAGACAGAAGTGACAGCGGAAGCGGAGAGTCTAAAGAATGTTATGGTACGGCGGGCGATTCTGGAGGCGGCCCTTTTCTAAATATGGACAACCATTCTTCAAAAGATATTCATGTAACAGGAACCACAAAAGACGGTGAAGACATTGCGCCGTTGCATCTTACCACGCAAACCCTTTTCCATATGAAACACGACAGGAGAGAAGTTCACAAAGGAAATGTAGGGGTAATGGATGGACAATTGCATTTTGAAGAAGTCGTTCATAATTTACCATTTCCAAAACCTTATGACTGTCGAACCCATTTAAATTGGGAACCCGAAAATTTTACTAGTTTCCACGATGCCTATGGTGGTAAAATAGGGAAGTGGTATTGGTGGACTGAAACCTCTATTGGTGGATCAATACCACCTGAACCACCGGCAGAACCACCACCTGAAGTTCCACCCCCACCTTACCCACCAACAGAAGCACCACCGCCACCACCGACAAGAGATGAAACACCAAAAAGAGTTCCTGTAACTACTCACCCTTCTAAGCCAACAGATAAGACAGAAGACCCTGTAAACCAAGTTACTAATGAAACAACAGAATACCAACAAAGCCATTTATATCACGCTTGGAGTTGTAGCCTAGCAAAGCCAGTTCCTAACGATTACGATGATCCACATATGGGTGATTATTCTAAACCGGTTTCTGATGAACAGATACTAGACTGGACTAAAAAAGCCCCCATTGTTGGGGTTCTAGATAGTTTCTATGGTTACACTGGAAAGAATTGGGATCAGCCAACATACAACCAAGAACCTATTGAAGGCAATTTAGGGAACGCTTTTCGTTCAGGAACTTCAGATGGTGGTTTTTATATAATGCCACCAGAATTAAACTTGCTTCAAGTACGTGACCAGAATTCAACAGGTACACACCCCGCCCCAATATTAAATGCAACGGCCTCTAACACCAAATTTGGTTTTGCGCCTGGTGTAGAAATGTTTTTTGGATACCCTAATTTAGACGATGGGAGCATAAAAAACGATGCTTGGAAATGTTATGTTAATACAAGCAACAACTTGAAATATGATATTGTGGAGAGCGGAGGAACAACAAACCTCTTACAATACCCAAAAGACTCTACAACAGAAGACTTTATTTTTTCACGTGGTATAAGTTCAACGCATGATATTTATACAGATGCAGACTTTTATTTCAAGTCTGATACTGCTTTTAAAACAACTTTTGAACACAACAATGATGCTGATAGGGTTGCTACTTATCAGAATTCAAGTGGAACCGTTGCATGGTTAAGTGATATCTCAAGCGGTGAATGGACAAATACAGCAAACGATCTAACAATGACAACAGGAACAACGGCCTCATTTCCTGATGGCTCAACTGTTCCTATTATACGTGGAGAAACAGACACAGACACCGGTTTTTCTATTGCATCTAATAATATTTATTTTTGGACTGGAAGCACTAGAGCAGCAATTATAGATTCAAGTCAAAATTTAAGTATTGTAGGTTTGTTTCGTTCTGTAGATCATGCAACGATCCCCCAGTTTACGGGAACAACAGATGAAAACACTGGAATGTCGATACATACTGATACACTTAGGCTTTACACTGGAGGAACAATAGCAATTGAAATTGATTCCTCTCAAGATGTAGTTTTTGCGGGTGATATAAGAATCCCATCTAGTGCGACAGTCCCAACTATTTACGATCGGACAGATGGTGATACCGGACTTTCAACAAACCTTGATAATATATATTTTTATACTGGAGGAACAGAAGCCTTAAATATAGACTCTAGCCAAGATGCTACTTTTGCAAATGATGTTCTTGCAACAAACCGTTTTTCTTGGCTTGATGGCGGGTCTTATAAAGGAATTCTTGCACAAAGTAATACAGGATCAGACAAAACATATACTTTTCCAAATGAAACTGCACAAGTTAAAATGAAGAAAGACAAGGTAAAATTTTGGCCTTGGGCGGTGCCTTCTATTGCTTTTGGCGATTATGCAACAAGAAGGATTTTAGATACTGCTTCCTATAGAACTACTTTTATGTGTCCTGATGACTTCGTAAGCTTGACTTCTTTGGTAATGGTTTTCATTGCCAGTACAACAGATACGACAAATAGATTTTCGATTGCTTCTGATTATGGGGCAGCAGGAACCTCACATGGTACGCACTCAGAAACTGCAAACGTAGAAGTTTCAAGTACGGCAAACCACATCGAAGAGATCTCAATCTCAGGGGCTTTTAGTTCATTGGCAGCGCTTGATTATTGTGGCCTTGATGTTACCAATGCATCTGGCTTTACCAATTATATGCTAGGAATCAAAATGATTTACACTTCTACAGATTAAATTTTAAAAGGAGAAACACATGGCTATTATAGACGGTTCATTTTCTATTGCGACAAGTACAACAAGTGCAACAACAAGTGCAGACGTTGCATTTGGAAGGCGTTGTTTACATGGTTATATAAAAAATACAGATGCATCAATTTCTATCACAATTTATATGAATACTTCAACAGCGGACGACGCAACAAAAGCACAAGTTTTAGAAGCGGGTGAAGCTTTTACTTGGGCCATAGGGATCACGGAATTCAGTAGCGGACGAGGCTTTTCAGGTTTCCGTCATAAGTCTGCAAGCGGTACACCTGGAATTAAATACATGGCACATGAATAAGGAGGTTGAAATGGAAGGTTTCTTTTGCACCGTTACAGAAGATCAAGTTATTTATACTTTGGTAAGCGTTGTTGTAATTCTAGCCGGTTCAATTGTAACTGTTGCAAAAATGGGGTGGAGTTGGTTTGGTGGTCAATTTGACTATTTAAAAGACAGAATAGAACACCTTGAAAAGAAAATTGATCTTGAACGAGATGATCAGGAGTCTAGACTTGATAATATAATTGAGAAAGTTCTCTCAAAATTGGAGACTAGCAGAATTTCTAAAACTGAAAAAGTAGAAAGGAAGAAAGCATGAAATTATATATATTTTTATTCACGTCACTTTTTGTATTTGGGTGTTCAACGTCACCTGATATAAGAAAAGCTAGAAACATTCAATATTCTTTGGTTGATAACTTGAATTCAAACCACGTAACAATTTCAAAAGAAGCCATTTCTTTGTATGAAAAACAGGCTAAAGAGGACATCGAATTTATTTATGAACTTGTCAAAGATGAAGATGTGGATCGAGCTAGGGCGCTTAAAATTGACAAGTTGAACCAAATAGATATTAACGTGAAAAAATTAAGGGAACAACTCAAGAAAAACGAGTTGAACTTTGAGCAATATAAGGAACTTCAGGAGGCTTTAAAGTGAGTAATTTAGATAAATGGGAGAAGAAGCATAAAATTTATTCTCTGAATATTGAATTTTTAGGGGAAAAGTTTTTAACAATGTCGAAAAAAGACTTTGAAAAACTTGTTGATGATGTTCGGGAAGCCAGAGAAAACGCAAGAAATAAAAAAGAGGCGGTTGAATTTGGAAAGCAGATCACAAAAGACGTATTGATCCCTTTGTTAATTGACGCCGCAAAAAAATAATAGACTCCAAAGAAAAAGCCCCCTGGTCAGAAACTCAGGGGGCTTTTTTATTGCCGTTTTTTATTCTAGAAAGGAGGAAACATGGCCGTTATAGTTTCCCCCTAAAACATCTTTTGTAACGCTATAATGTTTGTTTATGGCTTTTCTATTGTCAAGCCACAAGAGAAACTCAATAAGGTTTATTTCTTTTAGATCTGTTCCATTTTCTGAAGAGAAAACAACCATTAAAATTCTTAGTTTCTCTGTTGAATATTCCATTTTAGACTCCTTTTAAATTAAATAGTTTTTGATACTTGTTTGCGCCAGAGCCAGAGCCAGAGCCATAGCCAACGCCAGAGCCATAGCCAATGCCAGAGCCATAGCCATAGCCATAGCCAACGCCATAGCCATAGCCAATGCCAGAGCCATAGCCAGAACCATCGCCAGAGCCAGAGCCAGAGCCATAGCCATCGCCATCGCCATGGCCAGAGCCATCGCCATAGCCATAGCCATAGCCATAGCCAGAGCCAACGCCAGAGCCATAGCCAGAGCCATCGCCAACGCCAGAGCCATAGCCAGAGCCATCGCCATAGCCAGAGCCATCGCCATAGCCAGAGCCATCGCCATAGCCAGGAATTGAAATAAGTTTTTTCTTAAGAAGAATATTAAAAATTTCTAGCTCTGTTTTTTGTTTACGCCTTAAATTATTTTTTAATATTATTAGTTCCATAGTCCACTTTCAAAAAGTTTAACAGCTTGATCAGAACAAGGGATAATACATTCAACCTTTGTTTTAATTTTAATGTTTTTAGTTTTGGGGCTAATTCTTGAGCCTTGTTGCGGCCCTATAGAAGACAAGCCCAAAAGCCCTTTTGTTTCTTCTGACCAGTAAACAACCATCCTAGCATCTGTTAAAGTGAGTGAAGGTTTGTCTATTTCTGTTGTTGTTGCATATCCAAACAAAACAACCTTTGGCTCGCAACAAACAATGTAAGCGTTTTTTTCCATTCTAGATTCCTATTTTCTTTATTATTTTTTCTAGTTCACGTACTTTTTCTTCTAGTTCCTCAACCCTCTCCTTCAATGTTTTGTAGTTATTCTCTGGTGCATCGTATGCAGGGTATTCATAGCGGCCTTTTCCCTCCATTGTAAACTCCTTTTAGTTTCCCCCTAATTAAAGGGGGTGTTTTTTATTTTACTAATTCCCATTCTCCATTTCTAGAAACGTTGTTTTCAAAAATTGTTCCCTCTACAACTTCCCATTTTTCAAGGGTGTCTTCATCAAAGAGGTATGTTTTGCCGTCTCCACTTGCCATACTTATCATTCTTTTTTTCATCTTATTTTCTCCTTTGTTATAGTTTTATTTTTCATTCTGGAAATAGGATAACATGCTTTTAATTATTTGTCAACTAAAAATAATAAAAAAAATATAAATAATAATAATATTTAAAAGTTGACAAATAATAAAGGGTGTGTTATTCTATTTATAACTTAAACAAAAAGGAGTTTAAAATGGAAGAAATAGAAAAGAAAGGGCGTGGTCGCCCTAAGCTACCAAAGAAAAAGGAAGCTCAATTGATCGTGAAATTCTATGAAAGGGATGCTGAATTCCTTGAAGTGTCAAAACAAATTTGTGCAAGAGCCGGCATCAGTTTTAGCGCAGAAGTACGTGAAGCTTTTATCAACCACTTTTTACCTATACTTGAAACAGAAGGAAAAAAATAATATGAAAAGTTCATTCCGAAAAGAAGAGTTAGTTAGCCTTAGAGGAAAAGAATACCCTGTTGTAGGTGGCCGTTTACGTTTAGCCCACGAAGAGAATAAAACAGAGTTCTCTATTGCAACCGAAATTGTACAATATGATCACTTGAAGTTAGCAATTGTAAGGTGTCAGGTTGCAACCAAAAAAGGTTCATTCTCTGGAATGGGTGTGGCCTCTATTGAGAAGGATCGTAAATTAGTCAATTCACTTTTGGAATTATGCGAGACTCGGAGCATTGCAAGGGCGCTACGTTTCGCAGGTTATGGAGTTGAATACACCGGCGCCGAAGAGATGACAGAAGACATTGAAGACAGCGCCACAATAAAAAAGGTACTTAGAAACCAACCTACAATAACGCCTGTTGTTTCTGGTGACAGCTTAAAGCACTTATGGACTGTTTGCCAAAAGAAACTAGGAAAACAGTCTATTGCTTGGTTGAAATGTGAAGTGATGTTAACTTATAATCGTGGAAGTACAAGAGGGTTATTGCAAAAAGAAAAAGAAGCCTTACTTGAAGAAGTTGAAAACATTAAACTTAATGAAGGAGGGTACCTATTTCTAAGTGAAACCAAAAAAGAAAACTTATTGGTTTTGGCCGATAAACTTAACGTAAAAATAAAAGATGAAATAAGCGTTTTCCTTTCAGAGAGCAAAGGCGTTATGAAAACTCTTGACGCTTATAAATTTCTTGAAAGGCTTGTTCCCAAAGAATAATTTTGCTAAGGTTAAAATAAAAAAGCACCCATAGCCGGGTGCTTTTTTAAAACTATAAAACCAAAGGATCTTTCTAAGGAAAAATTATAAATGCAAAGAGAAGAAATTTCAAGTTTAATTTTAGAGAAATTAGAGAACGTTAGAACGGTTGAAGCTTGTATAAGGTGGCGTGCTTCGTGCCCTTCTCACCCTGATAAGAAGCCATCATTTCAAGTGGAGGTAGGTGAAGACGGTATTTTGCTTCATTGCCATGCCGGTTGTTCTTTAGAGAATATATTAGAAGCTTTGAGCTTAACTCAAGCTGATCTTTTTTTTAATACAAACACACGAAAAACCGTTACCCTGGAAGAACTCGCCTTTTCAAAAAGAATAAACTTAGTAAATTTAATGAACTATGGCCTTATAGAAAACAATGATAAAACTATTGAGATCACTTATTTAAACCACGAAAAAATTAAGGAACGTTCACGAATTCGCACGGGCGTTTGTGGCCAGGATGTTTTTTGGGAACCAGGCACAAAAGACATAATTCCCTATGGCCTTTGGAGAAATTACAAGAACTCAGAAAGGCTTTTCTTAGTAGAAGGTGAAAGCGATTGCTGGACACTGTGGCAAAACGGCCTTGATGCAATTGGTTTTCCAGGTGCCACAATGCTAAAGTGTTTAAAGTTCTTAGATGTTAGCAACGTGAAACAAATAATAATAATAAATGAAGGGGACACCGCAGGGGAAAAGTTTTCAAGTACACTCAAGAAAAGCCTGGAGAATTGTACACCTGAAGTTTTTGTTCTCAAGTTAGAAGGCGCTAAAGATCCAAGCGAATTACATTTACAAAGCCCCTGTAATTTCAAGGAAAGTTTTAATAGCCAGGTCAATAACTTACTTTTTCCACCTTGCCAATTGGAATTTATAACAGGCGCAGAACTACAGAAAAAAGAATTCCCTCCTATAAAATGGGCTATACCTGGTTTACTTCCTGAAGGTTTAACCATCTTAGCAGGCCGACCAAAGCAGGGTAAAAGTTGGTTGGCTTTAAATTTAGCAATTGCAATTTCAATGGGCTCCAATGCTTTAGGTGCGAAGGGTGAACCTGTAGAAAAAGGCAAGGCTTTATATGTAGCCTTAGAAGATAATTTAAGGAGGCTTCAAAGTAGAATCTCTTTAATCCACGCCGGCAACTTTCCAGAGAATCTACATCTCATTACAGAACTTGAGAGCTTTGATGAAGGAGGAATGGACCTTTTGGGAAACTATCTTGATCACCATCCAGAGTGCAGGATGATTGTTTTAGACACTTTGGCAAAGATAAAAGGTAAGAGTACAAATAGCGGTCAAGAACTTTACCAAGAGGATTATTCTTTTATGGGTAAGATTCAAACGTTAGCGCTAGAAAGAAACGTTGCAATAGTAATTGTACATCATACAAGGAAGCAAGAGGCTGAATATGCTTTAGACTCTGTAAGCGGAAGCACAGCTTTAACAGGAGCCGCTGATTCTATTTG
>Ga0255047_10000751_pt1 | contig 26132 bp, 21 predicted proteins | sample JV7_2_1_MG_FD_183640 | JGI IMG/M metagenome (GOLD analysis project Ga0255047, IMG submission 183640) | Seawater microbial communities from Jervis Inlet, British Columbia, Canada - JV7_2_1 | ecosystem: Environmental > Aquatic > Marine > Inlet | place: Canada: British Columbia | collected 2016-10-06 | reverse complement strand
CGACAACACGAAGTGTCCGGTCAGTGCCGACTGAACGGCGATCCGGGCGGTATCGGCGTCACGTACCTCACCGACGAGGATGACGTCGGGATCCTGTCGGAGGAGAGCCTTCAAGCCGGTCGCGAAGGTAAGGCCGGCACGCTCGTTGGTACCGACCTGGTTGATACCCGGGAACACGTACTCGACCGGATCCTCGATCGTTGTCACGTTCTTGCCGGTCGAGTTGATCTCGAGCAGCGTGGCATAAAGAGTGGTCGTCTTGCCGGCGCCGGTGGGGCCCGCACAGATCACCATGCCGTACGGAGCGTGAACGATCTTGGCGTACGCATTGTAGGTCTCGCGGGGCATGCCCAGTTCGTGCAGGCCGACCATCGACTTGCTCTTGTCGAGCAGACGCATCACGACCTTCTCACCGAACACCGTGGCGACCGACGACACACGGACATCGAGCGGGCGACCGTCGACACTGGTCGAGAACTGACCGTCCTGTGGGGCACGCTTCTCGACGATGTTCATGTTCGACATGATCTTGAGACGGCTGACGAGCGGATTGTGGGCCGTCATCGGCAGCCGCACAGCCTCGACCAGCTGACCGTCGATGCGGTACCGGACCCTCACGTCCTTGTCGAGCGGCTCGATGTGCACATCGGAGGCGCGGTCACGCAGTGCCTGGCCGACGATTCGCGACACGAGCTGAACGACTGGAGCCTGATCATCGAGGTTGACCTCGTTGAGCGCTTCCTCGCCGGCCTGAAACGCAGCCTCAGCATCTTGGAACGTTGCGACCAGTCGACCGATGTCTGCATCCGAGCGCCACAGCTGCTCGGTGTACGACGTGACCGTCTTGGGGTCGGTGGCGAGCCATTCCAACTTCTTGCCGACTGCGGCCTCGGCTGCCTCGCGCTTGACTTTCGAGCAGTCGCCACCCCAAACGACGAGATTGCCATCGTGTTCGCCGACAGGGATGAAGTAGTACTTGCGGGCGACCGCCTCTTCGACTAGTCCAGCGAGCTCGGTGTTGACCTCGGTCGTTTTGGGGTCGGCGACGGGCAGCCCGCACGCCTTGGCGAGTGCGGCTGCATAATCCTGGCGTCCGACGCCGTACTTGGTGAGCACCATGTTGCCGAACGGCCACAGCTCGCCCTTGCCGTCTGTCAGCGCCTCGGCCAGCGACTCGCTCGGTAGGTGTCCGGCCTCGACCAGCGCCTGCCCGAGGGCGACACATTCCTCGACGCTCTCGCCGAGGCGCTCTTCTGTGGCAACGCCGCCGCTCGACTGTTCGGGTGCCCGTTTCTCGTCTTTTGATTTGCGCAGCGCCATCTGGCCAGCCCCCTGTCAGCTCGTGTGAGTTCCGTCTGCGGCGTCAGTGCCTTTGCTTGCATCGGCACTTGGCGCCTCGTTCTTCACTGATTCGTCCTTGAGGACGAACTTCGTCGGATCGATCTCGAGCAACGAGCGCTCGATTTCTTCTAATCGGTCGAGCTGCACAGCGGTGGAGACATCCATCGTGGAGTCCTGCAATTGCGTCTCGACGTCGGTCATACGGACCGTCAGCGTGTCGGTCTTTTCGTTGACACCCTTCTCGAGCCGCTCCATCTCGATTCGCACGAGCATCGCCTCACCGACTGCGGTCGACATCTTCTCTTTGAGTTCGTCGAGGACCTGTTCATCGATACTGCCGACCGACTTCTCGACCTCGTCGATCTGGCGGCCGATCTCGATGAACCGGTCATCGAGTGCAGCGACCCGCTCGTTGAGCACCAGCATCGTGTCGTCGAGACCCTGGCTGATCTTGCCGACGTGAGCATCGATGTCGGCAATCCTCTGCCCCGACTCTTCCTTGACGCGGCTCTCGGCGGCGAGTAGTCGATTGTTGAACCGATCCTCGGAATCGTTGATCTTCTGGGTGACCGACTGGCCGACATCGTTCTGGAAGCGGCGAACTGTGGAGTCATTTTCGTCGACAAGCTTCTTGAGGGTGTCGATCTGTTCGGCTGTGCCGGTCTTGATTGTCTCGCTCAATTCGTCTTGGCGAGTCTCCATCTGCTGTGACATGTCATTGAAGTAGGTGACCATCCGTGCGGCCTGCTCGTCGAACTTGCGAAGATTCGCGTCGAGCCCTTCGACGCGCTTGGCGAGCGCCTCCTGCTGATCGCCGACATCGGCCATCAGCGGATGCACCGCCTGCTGCACGAGCCCCTCCATGGCGCCGGCGAGATCGTCAAGGCGACGCGTCTGGCGGCTTTCGGACTCTTCCGCCCGCGTCTCGAGAGCCTCTCGCGAACGGTCTGCATAAACCTCGCTGCGGGCTTGGATCTGTTCGAGCGATTGGGTGAGCGCGCTGACCTGGCGGGTCACTTCAGCTCGCAGATCGGCTCGCTCCTGCTGGCCCTCGGCGCGCAGCCGATCGACCTCGGCGACGACCGCGGTCGCGTGACGCTCGAGCTCGGCCTGAACAGCAGCTACGAGGCTGTGCCGGAACTCATCGATCTCCGTTGTCATCTACCTAACGATCCTCCCGCTGGACCGCCACGGGGGTCGTGGCGGCGAACCCCAATGGGTCACGAACCATCTATCGGTGAAAGCCGCCCGAAGCTTGAGGAATCGCAGACACTTCAGCTGTGCCGATGACTCCCACCGTTGATGGTCACGTGTTCCACGCTCGCACTCTTGTTATGTGAGTGTCCGCTTTTTCTCAAGATACTCGACCAACGCCCCGATACAGGGACGACACGCAAATTCGGCGACAAGACCACGGGTGCACAAACGGCACTCGGGGCGACGAACAAGGCCGAACAGCAAGAACTGAGTCGGAGGAAACACCCAAAATGCGACGCCCAACATTGCCGACGAAGCTGATCGCCGCAGCGCTGCCCCTCGTGGTTGCGGTCGCGGTATTGCTCACGCTCACCGTGCGTAGCGACCTCAACGACGCCGGCCGCGCAGAAAGCGGAGCTGAACTCGGCGCCGTGTGGGACCCATTGATCACCGCCCTGACCGCGATCGAGGCCGAGTCCGCTGAGGCCGAATCCGCTGACTCCGACGGTGCTCCCGCAGCGGCGACGCGCAGGGCAACCGATCAGGCCGTCAACGATTTGCAAGACGAGACCAAGTCGCTCGGCGCTTCCGAAGCGGCCGGTGCCCACATCACCGCAGGTCGTTCGGCTCTGTCAGCCGCCCGTCGAAACCTCGACATGGCAGTTGTCGCACCCGACCTGCAGACCGAGAACGACCCCCTCGAGGCTTACGAGCTCGCCGGTCGAGAGCTGGTCGCCGTCGGCCAGCTTCTCCCGTCGGAGGCGGGCGACCCTGAACTCGGCCGCCAACTGCTCGCCGTCGTCAAGCTCGCGGAAGCCAAGTTGAGCGCCTATGACGTGATCGCCGGCACGCAACAGTGGGAGGCCGACCAGTCCGACACGACACCCCTTGCGACCGCCCACAGTGCCTACGGCGAGATGGAAGCCACACTGGGTGAGTTCCAAGCGATCGCTCCCGACGACTGGGCGACCCAATATCGCCAGAGCGTGTACGCCACACAGCTCGCCCGGTTCCGCGGCGACATCGATCGTGCGCTGCGCTCGGCCCTTACCGGACAGCCCGCCACTTTCGATACCACCGCATTCGGCGAGTTGGTCAACGAGGTTGTCCAGTTCCAGAGTGAGATCAGCCAGGAGATCGTCGAACGTGCTTCGTTCGAGGCCGACTCCGCTCGCCGCACCACACTGATCCGGATCGGCGTCAGCCTCGGCGCCGTGCTGTTGGCGGCGCTGATCGCGCTGTTCATCACCCGCTCGATCACGCGCCGCATCAAAGCTGTTTCGGCGAGCGCCAATCAGGTCGCCACCGAACAGCTGCCTGCGCTGGTTGAGGCGCTGCGCGATCCACGCGGCAAGGCAACGCTGCCCGATATCAAGCCGGTTAGCGCCAGGGGCAACGACGAACTCTCCGAGTTGGCAGCGGCGTTCAACTCGATGCAGGACACGCTCGTCGAGGTTGCCCACGAGCAGATCGAAGTGCTGCGGCGCGGCGTGAGCGACCTGTTCGTCACGATGGCCCGCCGTAACCGTTCGCTGATCGACCGGCAGCTCGCCATGCTCGATGAGTTCGAGGCAGAGGTCGACGACCCCGCTGTGCTCGGGAACTACTACCAACTCGATCACCTCGCCACCCGAATGCGCCGCAATACCGAGTCGCTTCTGGTGCTGGCCGGTGCCGAGCCGAAGCGTCGCCGGATCAAGGCGACCGAGATCGACGACGTCGTGCGTGCATCGATCGGCGAAGTCGAGGACTACCGCCGGGTCGAGATCGAGCATCTCGAAAGTCTCCAGGTTCGTGGCACGGTCGTCGCCGATGTCTCGCACATGATCGCCGAGCTGCTCGACAACGCGACCGCTTTCAGTCCACCTGAAAGCTCGGTGCGGGTGGGAGGCCGGCGCGCTGGCGACACCTACCTGCTGAGGATCGTCGATAGCGGTATCGGCATCCAAGGCGAACGCCTTCGCGAGATCAACGAACTGCTCCGAGAGCCACCGGTCGTCGGCCTCAGCGTCGAATCGACGTTGGGTATATCGGTCGTGTCGTTGCTCGCCAACAAGCACGGCATCACGGTCGACCTGTCAGCAGGCAATCCTGGCCTGACGGTCGACATCTCGTTGCCCTCGACATTGTTTGGTCCGATCGATGTACCGGGCGCGGCCGCCGCGCCGAGCGTCGCCGCAGCCCCGCTCGACGAACAGATCGTGGCGTGGAACGACCCGGCCAGCGAAGTCGGCCAGGCGGTCGACGAGCGCTTCGCCCCTGCTGCCGAGTACGCCAGCGCCGAGCTCACCGCCGAGCCGGCGACCGCTCATGCCAGTCCCGACGAGTCGCCGGTTGCGACGAGCGACTGGACCAAGATGTCGCTCAGCCTGTCTGCATTCCAGTCTGGCCAGAAGTCGGCCACGAAGGCTGCGGTCGAGCCCAACCCCGCCAGCGAGCCGGCCAGCGAGCCAGTCGCCGAGCAGTTCGTGCCGACCGAGCAGATCCCTGAGCAGATCCCTGGGCAGATCCCTGGGCAGATTGCCGACCCGGAGTTCATCGAGCCGCCGCAGCCGGTTGCGCTACCCGATCTGCCACCGCCTCCCCCGGCCCAGGCCCCGAGGACCCCTGGCGAGTTCGACACTCCGCTGGCTCCACCGATCTCCGCCGATGGCCCGAGTCGTGGCCCGGTCGCCCCTGCCACGGCCCGTTCGGGCCCAGCTCCGTCGCCGGCAGACGCGCCACCATCGCTCCCCAACCTCCCCACTCGCAGCCCGAGCAGCGGCCCAGACGGCCCCGATCGTCTGACCGACGTCACCGTCGCCAGCGACGATCGCGGACAGTCCACGGAGTCGAGTCCAAGTGCCCTGCAATCGGCCTTGGCAGCATTCGATACCGGTCGTAACGGTTCGGGTGACTCCAACGGCACGAACGGCTCGCTGCCGACTCGCACCCCAAGTGGCGACCCGGTTCCCCAGGTCGAGCAACCGAGCTCGGCGACGGCATCCCGCCTCGATCCCGAGGCACTCCGTGAACGCCTGCGGTCATTCCAGAGCGAGTTCCACGGTTCCACCTCGCCGGGCACGAGCGACGACGACACCAGTGATCTCGGAGGGGATCTTCGATGAACGCAGCAGACAATCTCAATTGGCTCGTAGGACGGTTCGTCCAACAGGTCCCTGCCGTCCGCCAGGCGGTCGTCGTATCGTCCGATGGGCTCCCGCTCGCCGGATCCGATGGCGTCGATCGCGAAACCGGCGAACGTCTGTCAGCCGTCGCCTCGGGCATGATCGGTCTCGCATATGGCTCGGCCGGACGCTTCGGCGCCGGCGCCGTCTCGAACGTGATCGTCGAGATGGAAAACGGATGGATGTTCGTGACCGGTATCCGCGACGGCTCACTGATGTGTGTGGTCACGACCAAAGAGGCCGATATCGGCACAATCGGCTACGAGATCGCTGTCTTTGCCGACCGAGCCGGTGATGTACTCACGCCCGAGGTGCGAGAAGAGCTCAAGTGCTTGATGTTGTCGAGGAGTTGATGATGATCGAGGAAGCCGACGTGGGCATCGACGAGGTCGATGGCGACGCGGAACACGAAACAGGGCGACTGATCCGCCCTTACGCTATGACGGGTGGCCGAACTGTCATCGACGCCGACATCGGGCTGGAGACACAGATCCAGGCCAACACCAGGGCGTCTCACCATCTCGGTGCCTATCGCTGGGAGACCGCCAAGGTGGTCGAACTCGTCCAGACGCCGATGGCCTTGATCGAGGTGGCCGCCCGCATGGAAATCCCGATCGGTGTCGCCCGCGTGCTGGTCGCCGACCTGGTCGATGACGGAGCCGTCGTGATCCACGAAGTAGCAGCGACCAAGAACTTTGCCAGCCTGTTGGAAAGGGTGCTCGACGGTGTCCGCAATCTCTAATTCCCCACAACCCGCACCAAGCGGGAAGATCCCCGTCAAGGTCGTCGTCGCCGGCGGCTTCGGTGTCGGCAAGTCGACCTTCGTGAACACGGTCTCCGAGATCGAGCCGTTGCGCTCGGAAGCGACCATGACTACCGCATCCGCTCAGGTCGACGACCTGTCGCAGAACTTGACCAAGAAGACCACGACGGTAGCGATGGACTTCGGTCGGGTCGCGCTCACAAACGAGATCGTGCTGTATCTGTTCGGCACGCCCGGTCAAGAGAGATTCCAGTTCATGTGGAATGAGCTGTCACGCGGCGCGATCGGCGCCGTGATCCTCGCCGACACCCGCCGACTGGGCGACTGCTTCGCGGCGATCGACTATTTTGAGTCGCGCAACATGCCGTTCGTGGTCGGGGTCAACCCATTCGACGGCAGGCGTACCCATACGATCGAGGCCATCCGCGACGCGGCCCAAGTCGACGATCATGTGCCGATGCAGTACTGCGACGCACGTGACCGCGGCGACGTCAAGAACGGTCTGATCGCTCTCGTCGAACTGGCCCTGCTGCGCGAACGAGCAAAGACTCACGCCTAATTCGGACCGGGTCGGGTCAGCGACCGAGTTGTGCAGCTCGGTGCGCCAGGGCGGGCACACCGAGTCGATCACAGAGTTCGGCAAAGTCGTCGGTCGGGCCGCTCCAGAGCCAGTCGTCGACCGAACCGACCGGAACGTCGCGGTCAACGGTTGCAATGATCCGGAACAGCACGGCGAGTTCGGCGTTGTCCTGCAGGGCCTTCGACAGTTTCGGAGCCCCGCGCAGACCCTCGACATCCCACAGACTCGCCGTAGGGGGAATGTTCTCGAGATGCTCGTATCGAGCGAGTACGAGCGACGTCGACTTGGCTCCCCAACCGGGTATCCCAGGGAAGCCATCGGCGGTGTCGCCTACGAGACCTAGATAGTCCGGGATCGACGCCGGCGAGACGCCGAACTTCTCACGCACTCCGTCCTCGTCGATGATCTCCCGCTTGCGTCTGTCGTACTGCACGACGCGGGTGCCCTTCACACATTGCCCGAGGTCCTTATCAGGCGTGATGATCAGCACCTGCTCGACGCGATCATCACGGTCGGCGGCGTCTGCCGCGGCGGCGAGCGCATCGTCGGCTTCCCACTCGACCATCGCCCAAGTGGTGACACCCATCGCGACAAGGGCGTCCTCCATCACCGGAATCTGGTACAAGAGCTCGGGCAGCATTCCCTCGCTCGTCTTGTAGCCGTCCCACAATTCATTGCGGAACGACTCGATCACATGGTCGCTGGCGACACCGACGTGGGTGGCGCCATCCTCGATCAGCTGCAAGGTCGACGTCAGCACACCGATCGTGGCGTCGTGCGGGCCCGCTTCGCGCCCTGGCTCGTTGCGGCGGTGGAGACCTCCGAAGTGCTGCCGGAACAGTTCGTATGTGCCATCGACGAGATGCACCTTCATCGAGCGAACCGTACCCCGTCGCCGTGATCCCAAGACACCAGGCGTTACTCCAGGTGCCTGGCACCTGGAGTAACGCCTGACTGGTGGGTATAGGCGAGGGCTCCCGGTGGGTGAGGTGGTGGCCAGGCGATCTGCGGCACACAGACGATGCCGATGAAGGCTGCTCCATTCCTGGCCTGACCTGGTTCACGGGCGCCCATTGCACAGGACCCGACCACCACCTCACCCGCCGGGAGCCGACGAGTGTGGTCAAGGTTATCGCCCGGATAACCTGCGGAGGCACAACAACTGGAGGGGTGCGAGAGCGGCCGAATCGGCACGCTTGGAAAGCGTGTGAGGGGCAACCCTCCGTGGGTTCGAATCCCACCCTCTCCGCCATGCTGGCCCAGCCACATCAGGGTCCTGACCAGGACAATCCGTACGAGCCGGCGATGCGGCTGGCGCTCGACCAGGCTAGGGCCGCCTTGCTCCACCACGATGTGCCCGTCGGTGCGGTAGTACTCCGTGATGGCGAAGTTATCGCCGCACGCCACAACGAGCGTGAGTCGGCGGGAGACCCCACCGCCCACGCCGAAATTCTGGCGCTACGCGATGCAGCCGCGGTCGTGGGCCACTGGCGCCTCGATGACTGTGTATTGGTCGTCACGCTCGAACCGTGCGCGATGTGCGCCGGCGCAATGGTGAACGGCCGGCTCGGTCATCTGGTGTACGGGGCCACAGATCCCAAGGCGGGAGCCGCCGGCAGTCAGTTCGACCTCGTCGACACCGCCGCCCTCAACCACCGCGTTGGTCGCACGGTCGGAGTACTCGCCAACGAATGCGGCCAGATTCTCGTCGACTTCTTCGCCGCCAAACGCCGGCAGCGTTGACGGCTCAGCGGAGACGCAGGCTACCGATCAGCCGCCGCAATGCACCCACCCGCTCGTCTTGCGGCTCGACGACCGGAGCATCGGCTTTCAGCGAAGGGTCTGGGTTGGATGTGGCGTCCGAGATGTCGTCGTCGAACACCGACCGTGTCGGCACTCGCCTGGCGGAGTGGGCGATCGGCGTCAAGGCGTCTGAGGTAGCGCTGACCGGGCGCAGCGACCTGATGCCCCGATCCGAAATCCCCCGCGATGGGTCGTCATCGGGGTCGCTGGTGACGAGCCGGCGTCGAGCAGCGAGCGAGCTGGTCTCGATCGAGGCAACGGCCCGGCGCACCGCCAACACGACCTCGTCGGTGACCTCGTCGTGACCATTGGTCGACAGGTCAGCGATCGGCACGGACACGGGCTGGCGATCATCGTGCTCGAGCGTCGCCGCGCTCGCCCCGCGTGCGCCGCCGGCGGTAGTCGCCAGGCGAGCGGTCAACCCCGGGCGGTCGAGATCGGGTTGCAGGTCGGCGATCGACGCAGTGTCGGGGGACCCGAACTGATCGTCGATTTCACCTGACGGCCAAATCAGCTCGAAACGATCGACCACAGTACGGGTCGGAGGCAGACGCTTGGTCGACAGCAACATTTCGCTTCCCGGCTCGGGAAGTCCGTCGGTGTCCAAATGATCCACCCAGTCATTGAAGACCGGTTCCGGTGCCCGATCTGTCTGTGGGGCGATCGATCCGGACCGCGTCGCCGCCGGTGCAAGCGTCGACTCGACAACTGGCGAGGGCCCGGGAAAGGGTTCGGGCGGCTCGGGCGGCTCGGGCGAAGGGGGCGACGACGCAGCCGGCTCGGACGATTCGCCGCTGCTGGCACGGGTCGCCCACGACAAACCGTCTCGAACGTGGTGCGGATCGGTCTCGGGGGTGACCGGATCGGTGTCGGGCGAGTCCGATTCGACGACGGCGGTAACGAGATCCTCCCAGTTAGCCGAATCAGTGACAAACGATGTCGGGTCGGCCGCCTCGGGGGCGTCGACATCAGCTTCGGTCGCGGCAGACGCAGCGACGATCTCCCGAGCCCGGGTGAAGGGTGTTGGAGGCGCAGGCGAGTCGGCCTCCGACTGGGCGACCGATAGGCCGACGCGGGGCGCATCGAACACAGGCGATGCGGGAGGAGCTTGCGCCGTCGGGTCGTCGAGCGTTTCGACGGCGTCCACGTCGGCATCGGTGCGCGGCGTGTCGTCGGACAGCAGGTTGATGATCGGCGGCACGGGCAGACGCTCGTCGAGCCACGACGGCTGGTCCCACTTGATCAGGCCATCGTCGAATGATCGATCGCCCGCAAACAACGATTCGGGCGGAACCAGTTCGGTCGGAGCCTCGTCGACCGCCGGTGAGGGCAGCGGCTCGCCGGGCACCAGATTGGGCGCGACCGCCCGTTGAAGCCATCGCTGCACTCCGGCTGGATGGTGCCGGTACGGGGCGGCTACAACATCGCGGACCAGCTGTCCGGCGAGCCAACCAACACACTCCTCGGTCATCATCTCCGTCATCACCATCACGGTGTGACGATTGACCGAAGGCACCCGCTCGAACAACCGACCGAGGTGGGCGACCTCGCCGACCAGCATCGAACCGTGCTCGAGTTGGGCGGCATTCAAGGCCCCGGCATCGACCAGTCGTGAACCGAGCGATGGATCGGTCACCCGTTCGGCGAGATAGATCGACCCATCGTCGAGATAGCACTTCACCGACGGGATCGTCTCGAACGTCAGCTCGCCCGTGAACCCATGAGTGCGGGCGGCGTCGAGCACGACCCATCCCGGGCGGGGGAAGGTGCCAGCCAGCCCGAACATGTCGAATCCGATCTCGTCACGCTCGAGCATCATGGCGCCCCGGCCGTCTCGAACATTCGGTCGATCGGATCGAGCATTTCGACGCCTAGACGCTCGAGTCGGTCGACCACGGCGAGCAGCGCCCCTACCACGACCTGTCGGCCGGACTCATGATGAATCAGCTGGCACGGCACCGCCGACTCGCTGGCGAGCGTTCCCAGCTCCCGGGCGAGCAGATCAGCCGTGGCAGGATCGTCGCAACGATTGACCGCCACCACCAGTGGCACCCGAAGGTCTCGCAGCAAGGCTCTCATCGCCTCACCTGCCTCGGCGTGCGTATCTTCGGCATCGGCGTCGATCACATAGATCACTGCATCGACGTCGCCTTTGAGAATGTCGGTCATGAACCAGAAGCGGCGCTGGCCGGGGGTGCCGAACAGGAGCAGTCGCACGCCACCATCATCGATGGAGTAGGTACCGAAGTCCATCCCGACGGTGGTGCGCGCCTTGAGCTTGGCCTCGGCACCGCTTGTGTCGACATCGGTCTCGACGACCGGCGTGTCGGAAACAGCCTGGATCAACGACGTCTTGCCGGCCGCGAACGGACCCGTGACCAGGAGCTTGAACACGTGTTCGTCAGGCGCGTCGGCGGTGGGCATCACGTGCTGCTCCTTTTGTAGGCGGTCGGTCCCGCGAGGCCGCTACCCCATTCGCGGGTCATGTGAGTTTTCGTATAAATATATCGGTCTCTCATAACCGGTCCTTGAGGGCCGTTATCACGCAGTATCGCGGATTGGAGCGCGTCGTGACGGACCTGGAATCCCGCTAGCCTCGCTCGACGGAGAGGTGCCCGAGCGGCCAAAGGGACACGCCTCGAAAGCGTGCGAGGTGAAAGCCTCCGTGGGTTCAAATCCCACCCTCTCCGCAGTGGACGACCGTCGTGCTGATTCGCTCAGGCGGCGGTCGTTTCGCGTCCTTGCCAAGCGATTGGGAGATGTGTTGACCTAGCGACACTCGGTCTCGTCGGCTGGTGGGGCGAGATCGATCAGATAATCGTTGACGACATCGACGATGCAGCGGTTCACGCCGTACCCGGTGTGCTGGTCGGCTTCGACGATCACGAGCCGTCCATCTTCGAGGATGTTCGACATCCGGACGGTCGACTCGAACGGTGTTGCCGGATCACCTGTGGTGCCGATCACGACGATCGGACCGGCGCCCGCACCCGTGATCGTGACCCTGGGGTCGATCGAATCGGGGAAGAAGGTGCAGAAGTAGCCCCCGACAGACCCCTCGGGTGACAGATGTGGTGCTACCTCAGAGAACAGCGCCGCCTGGTCATCCGTCTCGTCGACGGTCAGCCGCTCGACGGTGTCGGCACACGTGATGGTCTGGAAGGCCTCGAGCTCGTTGCCGTACGAGCCGTCGGAGGAGCGCTGGTAGTAGCTGTCGTTCAACTCGAGCAAGCCGGCACCGTCGCCGAGCTGGGCCTCCGCCAACGATTGCTGCAGCGCCGGCCAATATGACTCGGAGTACATCGCCTGCACCACCGCCGTGATGGCGACGTCGCGATTGACCCGAGGACGCCCGGTGTCGCCGGTAATCGGGTCATCGTCGAGCCCGTCGAGCAATACGTCGAATGCACCTTCTGCGTCGCCATCGTTGTGGAATGCGCAATCGTCGTCGTCGCTGCAGCGAGCGAGGAAGGTATCGAGTGACGCCTCGAACCCGGCCATCTGCTGCAGGCTCGAGTCGAGGGAGTCGGCCTCTGGGTCGGATGCTCCGTCGAACACGGCAGCTCGCACCGTGTCGGGGAACAGGGTCACCCATGTCGCTCCCAACTCGCTGCCGTAGCTCAGCCCGAAATACGAGATCTGGTCTTCTCCGAGTGCCCGCCGAATGACGTCGATATCGCGGGCGCTGTTGTTGGTGCCGACGTGTCGGATGATGTCGAGATTGTTGGCGATGCACAGACGCGCGAACTGCTGCGCCTTCTCGACGAGCAACTCGCGCTCGGCGGTCGACTCAGGGGTCGAATCGATCGCCGTGAAGTACGAGTCGTAGTCATCGATGCAGTCGATCGGCGGGTCGCTCTCGCCCGTACCGCGCGGGTCCCACCCGATGATGTCGAACCGATCGAGCAGCGACCGATCGAAGATCTGGGCGGCAAACAGAGCAAGGTCGGTGCCGCCGAAGCCCGGTCCGCCCGGATTGACGAGCAACGACCCGATCTTGCGCTCCTGGTCGAGGGCGTTGTATCGAGCAACGAACAGCTCGAAGCGCGGCCCGTTCGGGTTCTGATAGTCGACCGGAACCTCGATCGTCGCCACGTCGACGGCATCGTTGAAGTCGTCCCACTCGATCGGCGCCGGCTCGAACCTGGCGACCGACGCGTCACCATTGTCAGGGGGGTCGACAACGTCAGGTTCGGTGTTGCCGCCGTTGTTGCCGCCGGTGTCATCGCCGTTGTTGCCGCCGGTGTCATTGCCGGTGTCATTGCCGGTGTCATTGCCGGTGTTGCCGGAATCGTTCGGCCGACTCGATGTTTCGGTAACGGCTTTCGGCGGCGACCCACACGCCGCCAGCGTGAACACTGCGGCCGCGAACAGCGAGAGTGTCCGCCCAGACATGGTCGACATCGTACGTCCGACGTCGCAGCGAGGTGCAGCGCTCGATATGGCGTTGTGCTGCCGATCCGCGGACGCTCGAAGTATCCGTAGCCTTGACCCGATGCGGATGGGTCCACACCACATGATGCCGAGGGATACCGAGGCCGTGAAGGACGTCAAGCTCGCCCGCCAGACCGCCGCCAGGGTGTGGACGTTCGCCCGCCCGTACCGCGCCACGATAATCGTGTTCTTGGCGTCGATCATCGTCGCCGCCATGCTCGCCCTCGTCGCGCCGCTCGTCGTTCGACAGATCCTCGACCACGCGATCCCCGACGCGATCGAGAACGGTGACCGCAGCCCGATCTGGTGGCTCGCCGGCCTCGCCGTGGCCGCCGCGCTGCTCGACGCCGCTCTGCAGATCGTTCAACGCTGGTGCAGTGCCCGCGTCGGCGAGGGCTTGATCGCCGATCTTCGTCGCACGTTGTACGCCAAGGTCCAACGATTGCCGATCGCGTTCTTCACGCGAACCCCTACCGGTGCCATCACGAGCCGCCTCAACAACGACGTGGTCGGTGCGCAGACTGCCGTCACGAGCACACTCGGCAGCGTCGTCAGCAACGTGATCGTGCTGGTCACGACGCTGGCCACGATGCTGCTGCTCGAATGGCGCTTGACCATGCTGGCGCTGATCGTGCTGCCGATCTTCATCGTGCCGGCGCGCCGGGTCGGGCGCCGACTGCAAAGCATCTCGCGCCAGCAGATGCAACACAACGCAGCAATGAATACCCAGATGACCGAGCGCTTCAACGTGTCGGGTGCGTCGCTCGTGAAGCTGTTCGGGTCGCTGGACCGTGAGAGCGAGACCTTCGCCCGTCAGGCCACCGCCGTGCGCGACGCAGGGGTGCGGGCGGCAATGCTCGGGCGGGTGTTCTTCGTCGCACTCGGCCTCGTCGCAGCCGTCGGCACGGCGGCGATCTACGGCGTCGGCGCCCAGCTGGTCGTTTCCGGCGACATCACCCCTGGCACGCTGGTCGCGCTGGCCGCTCTGGTCACCAGGATCTACCAGCCGCTGACAGGGCTGACGAATGCGAGGGTCGATCTGATGACTTCGATGGTGTCGTTCGAACGGGTCTTCGAGGTACTCGATACTCCGGAGCCGATCACCGACCGGCCCGGCGCCTTCGATCTGCTCGAGCCCAAGGGCAGGGTCGAGTTCGCCGACGTCACCTTCCGTTACCCACCTGCCAGCGAGTCGTCGATCGCCTCGATGGAGACCCAGGCGATCCCTGGCGCCGACCCAGATCGAGACGTGTTGAGCGGGTTGTCGTTGACGCTCGAGCCCGGTGAAACGGTGGCGCTGGTCGGCGCTTCGGGCGTCGGCAAGAGCACGCTTGCCACCTTGATTCCGCGCCTCTACGACGTTACCTCTGGCTCCGTGCAGGTCGACGGCACCGATGTCCGCAACCTGACGCTGGCGTCGCTCAGGCGGGCCGTCGGCGTGGTCTCACAGGACCCGCATCTGTTCCACGAGTCGATCGGCGACAACCTGCGCTATGCCGATCCCGAGGCGAGCGACGACCAGGTCGTCGAGGCCTGCCGTGCGGCTCGTATCCATGACACGATCGCTGCTCTACCCGACGGCTACGACACTGTGGTCGGCGAGCGCGGCTACCGTTTGAGCGGCGGTGAGAAGCAGCGCTTGGCGATCGCTCGCCTGCTGCTCAAGAACCCGGCGATCATGATCCTCGACGAAGCCACCAGCCATCTCGACAACGACAACGAGGCCCACGTCCAGGCCTCGATCGAAGCCGCACTCAGCGGACGCACGGCGCTCGTGATCGCCCATCGGCTGTCGACGGTTCGCACGGCCGATCGAATCGCCGTCGTCGACGGAGGTCGGATCGTCGAAATCGGCCCACACGACGAGCTCGTCGCCGGCGACGGCCTCTACGCCGCCCAACTCAGAGCAGGCGAACTACTCACCGAGTGACCGTTACTCCAGGTGCCTGGCACCTGGAGTAACGGGCACCTGGAGTAACGGTGCGACACCCTTGGTTCAGTGTGGCGGCATGGGAAGGCGGCGGCGCGGCGACAACGACACTGGCTGGTTCCACGTCATGAACCGTGGTGTCGACCACCAGCAGATCTTCTTCGCGGACAGCGATCGCATCGACTTTGGGCGTCTGCTCGGTGTCGGGCATCAGCGATTCGGCGTAGAGGTTCACGCCTACTGTCTCATGTCGAATCATTTCCATCTGCTGCTTCATTGCCCAACGGGCGGCCTCTCGAGCTACATGCACGACCTCGGGTCGGCATTCACCCGACACGTCAACGATCGGATCGGACGAGATGGCCCGCTGTTCCGTGGCCGATTCCGATCGGTACGGGTCGACACAGACGCGTTCCTCCGCTGCGTCGTGCGCTACATCCACCGCAATCCGCTCGACATCTCGTCCGTTGAAGACATCGACACCTACCGCTGGTCGAGCCATCGCACCTACCTGGGTCACAGGCGTCGCCCGACTTGGCTTCGAACCGATCTTGTGCTCGACATGTTCCACGGGGATTCGGCCGTGTTCGATCAGTTCGTTCGCTGTGACGATCCCCCGCCGAGTCCTGGGCGCCCTGATTTGCTGACCCCGATCATCGAACTGATCGTGGACGAAGTCCGTCCCTGGCAACCTGGCTCGAACCGCGGCGCTGCGAGAGCTGTCTCGGTACTGCTACTCGATCAGCTCCCGGATCACCTCTGCGCCGAGATGCTGCACGAACTCGCGTTCCCGACCCCTGGTGCAAGGCGAACCGCCGTGTCCAAGGCCCGCCGCTTGGCCAATCTTGACCCCGCGATTGGAAGCATCACCGAGCGAGTCCGCCGGCTCGTGGCGTAGCCAAGCGTTACCAAACGTGCCAGGCACCTGCGGTAACGGTTGGTGGGTGGAACCGGGGGAATGCGGTTACTGGACGACCCACGAGTTGACGGCGTACGCACCGTTCTGGTTGACCTGCACGATCGCAACGGCCTTCGCAAGCCCGCCGAGCGATGACTTGATCCGGAACGTGCGCTGGACGACCGCCGAGACGAACCCGATGTCCAAGGTGTCGGGCCCCGTGTCGCGAGCATCGGTCACGTCGTACTGTGCGGCGAGAACACCGCCTGTGATGCTCACTGCGTGGGCATTGGGATTGTCGATGTGCAAGCGACCCTGGGGGATCGAGACGTAGCCGGAGATGTCCACAACGACCGGTTCTATGCTCGCAAGATCGATGTCGATCAATGCGGTCGGCGCGAATGGGTCGGTGGCGACCGGCGGCACTTCCGGCGGATCACCGAGACCCGCTTGCGGGGTCGCCGACGTGGGGTCCGACACCGGGGAGTCCCCGATCGCGTTGGTCGCGGTCACCGTGAAGGTGTATGCGGACGCATTTGCAACGCCGGTGATGTCGCACTGGAGCGACGGCGTCGTCGCACCCGTCGTGGTGACCGAGCACGTAGACAAGTCGGACGCCGTGACCGTGTAGGACGTGATCGGAGCGGGGCCCGTCAACGGTGTGGTCCATTCGATACGAACGGCACCATCGTACGGCGTCACCGTCGGAGCGTTGGGTTTGCCCGGTGCCGCCAGCGCACCACCTGCGTTCGGCGTTATCGAGCTGGACGGTGCCGACGCCACCGAGCTCCCGGCTGAGTTGGTGGCCTCGACGGTGAACGTCACCGGTGTCACCATCGACAGGCCGTCGAGGGCGCATACGGTGGCGCCGGTCGTCTGGCAGATTTCGCCCGTCGATGCCGACACGGTGTAGTCGGTGATTTCGGCACCGCCGTCGAACGGCGCCGTCCAGGACACCACGGCTCCACCGTTGTGCCGCTCGGCGCTCACGGCTGTGGGCACATCGGGCTCGGACGCCTTGGGCGTGTATTCCGACGGAACGTACCCCTTGGTCGTCGCCAAGACGGGTGTGTCGCCACCGACCTGTGAGACCGGCACGAAGATCACGTCGGGAACGTCGAGGTCGATCCCCGTCGTACCGTCAACAGCGAGATCACCGTTGACGCTCATGATCGAGACGTCCGCAGAGGGGTCTGCACCCGCCGATGCGACCGGCACGTAACGCCGGTTGAAGATTATCGAGATCGGTTGATCGTTGGCATTCGAGATGACTATGCGGCCCTGCTTGCCGAGCACCCAGGTGGCACCGAGACCACTGACGTTGTGCGTACTCGGCACGTTCTCGGCGTAGAACAGCGACTCCTGGCTACTGGTGCAACCCGGCGTGGCGCCGTCACCGACGACCACCGTGGCACCGCCCTCGACAATCACATCTGACTCGAAGTAGTAGATGCCGCTCGTGAAGAAGGCCGGACCGCTCAGCGTCACCGCGGTCTTGTACGTGCCTGGAAAGTACACAGTGCAGGTCGGCCAGCCGGCCTTCATCTGGGTCCCGTCGGTCTGACGGAAGTCGAGCCCGTGCTCAGGCAGGTTCGGGTACCAGATCTTGCCGGTCTCCGATAGCGCCGATGTCGCCGTGATCCACTCGGTCGTCGACAAAGGGTCGACTGGAACGTAGCGATCACCCGAGAGGCCGGCGGGGATCGACGAACCGACCTCGGTGGCGGTCAGACCCAACCGCAACTCGTCGGCTGACTGCGCCGACTCGAAATCGATGAAGTTGCACGTCGTCGACACGATGTCTCCGTTGACGGTGACCGAAGCAAGGGACTTATTGATGTTCGGCCCTCCACCGTCACCGCAGGTCTTGTACAGACTGATCGGGTCGGCGAGCGCGACGCGAAGACCCGACTTGACGCTCTCGAGGTCCTGAGACTTGTTGCTCAGCACCTCATTCGACCTCAGCACCGAGATCGAGTACGACATCAGCGGAAGCACCATCAGCGAGCCGACGAGCATCAGCACGAGCACGAGCACCAGGACCGAGCCCTGATCCTTGTCCGCGATCTGTTTCGCGGCGCGGTCGGAACCTGAACTCACAAGGACACCGAGAGCGTGCATGCGACGGCCTCGTTGGCCGCGACTTGGACACGAATGCCCTCCCAGCCTCCGCCGACACCGAGATCGAACGTCTCAGGGACACGCGGGGTAATACCCGCTTGGCACGACCACGAACCGGGCGTATATGCCGTCAGCTCGTCGTAGTTCTGGGGCCTGACCTCGACCGTGACGTACTGGCCGTCGGGGATTGTCATGTCGAACGTGCCGGCCGAGAACTGCAGGCTGGTGGTTACCGTCGTCTGCTGTACATCGAGCGGCTGGTCTGCCGGATCGAGCACGGCGGTGCGCTGATAGATGAAAGAGTCGGGAGCGGGCGTGCCGCCGATCTTGGTCTGCAAGGTCAGAGTGCCGCCGCACTCTCCGAGCGCCACCGACTTCATTGCGCCGACCAACTGGTTCCAGTTCGGCAGCACGTACATGTTGGCCTCATCGGTGTTGAGATACGGACCACCATCGGGGTACGCCGGAATACCGGAGTCGTTGCCGGCGATCAGGTTGGCCAGGATCACGTCGTTCCCACGGTTGTAGGTGACAGCCGAGTCGAAGCCGGAGTATCCACCCGGCGGAGCCGTGGCTGGGTACTCCTTGCGAACGCGGTATCCACCGGGAGGATTGTTCGGGTTGCCGCCCCCGGGGGCCGCCACGGTCGCCCAGTCGAACGCGTCGGCGACACGGCTGACCCAACTGTTGGAACCGGTGTCGATCCAACCATCGGACCCGTCCGGCGTCGTGTTGTAGGTGTCGTAGGTCGCCTGGCTGACCCAGGTGCCGATCGTCGACGTACGCCACCCGTCGCCGGAACCGCCGTTCACATTGTGGATGTCGTAGAGAGTCTTCGACACCGGGTACCAAGACCTCGAAGATGAGTTGACCCTGTACTTCGTGGGCTTCGAGGGCTGATTGGCGTAGTAGACCTCCGGCGTCGTGTTGGTCCATCCGCTGACACGGAAGTGGCTGGGGGCCTCGGCCCGGTAGGCGTCGTACACCGACTCGCTGATCGAGTACCAACTCCTCGTACGGTTACCGCGCTTGATGCGATAGTTCGAGTTGCCCTCGTTCGGGTAGTACTCATCGGGGCCGATGTTCCTCCACCTTCTGCCGGTCCGCTTCTCGTAGTCGTAGTTGGCCCGGAACGATGTGCCACGCTCGAGGTCCTTGTTGCTTTCGTAGATGCCGACGCCACCTTGCTGATAGCGGCGGTAGCCGCGCTCCCACACCCAGGCGTACCCGGCGCCCGGATCGGACATCCAGGTCGACGAGCCGTGGATACCACCGACGCCGACGCCGATCAGGCTGATCGACGGTGCGACACGGAAATCCTTGGCGATGAACTCCGCTCGGTTATAGGCGGTCTGGCTGTAACCGCCGCCCTGGGACGGCCATGGCGGTGAGAGCTGCGGTGCGGGCTCAGACGGGACGACGCTGCTGCCGCCGCCGGCGCGTTGCGTCGTGCGATCGCGGTTCGGAACACCGTCGGTGAAGAACACGACCGTCTCGGGCACGATCGCGGCGATAGTCGCGTCGGCCTTGTAGAACGTCCGGAACAGCCCATCCTCCCAGTTGGTGTAACCGCCGAACGTCATGCCGTCGACGAGGCCGAGCAAAGTGGTGACCTGAGCCGGGTCGGTCATGTCGAAGTACTTGTGCCACTGGGTGCTGTCGTTGCCGCCGAGCACACTCGACCTCGTCGCGAACTCGACGACCTGGATCTTCACCGGCGTTCCGGCAAGCGTCTCGACGAACGCCCGCACGCTGGCGACGACGTTGCCGGAGGCACCCGCCGAGGCGATCGAGCCCGACTCATCGACGATCAGCGAGACCGGACCACCGCAGCGGCTGATCGCCTCGATGAACGAGGGCGTGCCCTGGGTGCTGCTGGCGTCGATCGTGCTGCGTGAAGTACCGCCGGCGGTGATGCTGATCTGGTTGAGGCCACCACCAGCGCCGTCGGCGTCGCCGCCACCGTTGATCGACACGATCACACGGTTGGCATCCTTGCGCTCCGATTCGGAGGCGAGTTCCGTCTCATCGGTGGCGTCGGCAGCCAACGCCTCGCTGACGATGATCACCCAAGTCGGGCGGGTGCACGCCACCGGGTTGACGTCACGAGTGCACGCATCACCATTGGCAACCCCTGGGACGAACGGGGCTCCACCGGGGGGCCCTGGCAGTTCGGAGAGCACGACGAACGACGAACAGCCGCCGTCCGACGTGCAGGTCACCCTGGTCAACTCGAAGCCCTGGCCGTCGTCGGACATGGCGAAGCTGTACGACACGTTGGTTTCGATCGTTCCGCCTGACGCCTGTGTCGACCAAGACAGCATCAGAACGTTCGACGAGCCGCTGAGGTCGATGCCGTCGCACACCGACAGACCGCACGGCGTTGCCTGCGGGCTCGTGTCGACCGTGTCGGCCGACGAGAGATCGGCCGGTACCCACAGGCTCACGCTCTGCTCGGCGCGGGCGACGTTGAGACGTCCTTCGGTGTTGTCGCTCTGTCGCATCGTGACAATCAGAGCGCTCGACAGCACCGCCACCATCAGACCGAGCAGCGTGATCGAGATCAGCAACTCGGGCAACGTCATACCGCGGTCACGGCCTCGTTGAATCGACGATTGGTCAGACATCGGACTTCAGCACCTCAATGGATCGGGTCACCTTGCCGTCAGGGCTGGTGAGATTTATCGTTACTCGTTGAACAAGCAGATCGGTCGGTTCGTCGGCTGAACAGCCGGGCGTGCTCGGGTTACCGGTCGCCCAGGTGCCGGCATCAGCCGCTGTGGGACCAGGGACGAAGTACTCCTGGGTGACGGAGGCCTGCGAGGGATCCCACCCCTCGATTTGCACCGCCGCCTTTGCATAGATCGAGTAATCACATCGTTTGGGCGCACGGTTGACGCGGTCGGCGGCGTTCACGATCGCCGTCTCGACACGCGCAGCGGAGCGCGCCGTGGTCGACACCCCGATCGCGGAAACGACGGCTGCCATGACCGCCAGCACGACTGTCCCCATCAGCACCACGGTGATGACGATCTCGATCAGGGTCGAACCGCCGTCACGATCGCGTCGATATCGACGGCCCTCGGCGCTCGTTGGGTTGCGGCGACAGGTGTCGCCCGCTCGTCGAATCGCCACGTGAAACCACCTCAATTCTGCGACGCATCATTAACAGAACGTTGTTATGACAGAACGTTGCTACGGTTTGTCATCGGCGAATCTCAGCTCCGCATTAGCAAAAGTTGGTGAAATCGACGAAAAGACAACCAGCGCAGAAGGCAGAAGGCAGAGAAAAGGGGCAGAAACGCGAACGTGCCACCCGTCGCCGGGTGGCACGTTGCAGATTTATCGAAGAACCGTCAGGGGTGTGATCACCCCTGGTCGGGCTCAGTGGCAGAGCGGATACGGAGCGGCCGGAATCAGGACGCCTCGCCTATCGCTCGTCTCCTCAGTGGCCGTCGTCGTCCTTGTCGCCAGGGATGATGTCCTCGACCTTGTCGGACACCTTATCGTAGACGTCTTTGACGTTGTCGGGCACCTTGTCGCCGGCCTTCTCGACGAGGTCGTCGACCTGGTCCTTGACTTCGCCGGCAGTTTCCTTGATGTCATCCATCTTGGATTCGCCGGCGTCGACGGTGGCGTTGTCTGCCTTCTTGCCACCGAAAATGCCCTTGATCTTGTCCAGAATTCCGGCCATCGAGTGGCCCTCCTCATAGTGTCGTTCAGTCGATTTACGTGATCGATTGATCACGGCGGCCAAAGCCTAGCGTAGGGACAGCCGCCTAGCGTAGGGACGATCACAGCTTGACAGAGCGGTTTGACAGAGGGCCTCTCACGCCTCGGGCAGCACGGCCCGCGCCGCTCCCTGACCGTGCTCGGCGAGGTCGTAGCCGATCTGGCAAAAGCCGTGATTGCAGTAGCCACTCGGATGTTTGTGGAGATACCCCTGGTGATTGTCCTCGGCGTAGTAGAAAACGCCGTCACCGGCGTACTCGGCGAGGACGATCTCGGTGGAGATCTCGCCATACCCGGCGGCCGTGAGAGCCCGCTGATACCGGACTCGCGACGACTCGATCACGGCCAGCTGTGCTGCCGTCGTGGGATAAACACCCGAGCGGTACTGCGTACCGATGTCGTTGCCCTGTCGGTTCGGGGTGGTCGGGTCGTGGTTCTCCCAGAAGGCCTTCATCAGCCGATCGACGCTGACAGCCGACGGGTCGTACGCCACCAGAACCGATTCTGTGTGCCCGGTCCGAGCGGTGCAGGTTTCCTCGTACGTCGGATTCGCGGTCCACCCACCCATGTAGCCAACGGCGGTGGTGTAGACGCCCGGCATCAGCCAGAAGATCTGCTCTGCGCCCCAGAAACAGCCCATTGCCATATGGACCGTCTCAATCCCGTCTGGAAACGGTGGCTGGACCGGCGTTCCCAACACGACATGTTGGTCGACCACGGCGATCGGCGCCCGACGCCCTGGGAGAGCTTGACCGGCGTCGATCATCTCTGTCTTGATGTTGAACGACATGCAGACCAGGGTACGCGCCGCCACAGCCCGTGCGTCGCCGGCTCGCCGACCGCTCGCGACACGTTCTTCTGTCAGCGCAACAGCAGCCGCTCGATCCGCTTGGCGGTAACCGTTACACCGAACAATGCGATCGCCATCAGCACGGCGAGGTGAGCTCCGAACGCCCACGACCATTCGCCGAGGTTGAGCGAACGCATCATTGCCACACCGTGATACAGCGGGCTGATCTGCACCACCCATTGCCAATCGCCGTAACTCGACAACGGGTAGAAGGTGGCCGAAAACAAGAACATCGGCAACATCACCGAGGGCACATATTCAAAGTCGGCCCACGAGCGCAGGAAGGTCGACGCCGCCATGCCAACCGAACTGAAGGCAAACGAGATCAGGATCGCGACCGGCAGCATGCCCAGCGCCCAGGCTGAGCTGGTCATGCCGAGCACCGACATCGTCACCAAGAACGCCGATGAGTACAGGGCCCCGCGAAGCGTGGCATACCCGATCTCGCCGAGGGCAACATCACCCGACGTGAGCGGTGTCGCCAGCGCGGCGTCATAGACCTTGGCGTACTTGAGTCTGAAGAACACGTTCATCGTCGATTCGTAGAGCGCCCCGTTCATCGCAGAGGCAGCCATCAGCGCCGGGGCCACAAACTCGGCGTAAGGGATCATGCGGCCGCCGTCGTCGACGTCACCGACCAGCGCACCGAACCCGACACGGATCGAGAGCAGGTAGAAGAGCGGTTCGAAGAACCCCGAAAGCAGAATCATCCAGCCACCCGAGCGGTTCACCATCCACTGTCGTTCGAGCATCCGCTGTGGGCGCGTCGCCTGCAGTACTTGTACAGGCACGATCCGAAGCGGCAGTTCGGCCAGGGTGATCATGCCGCCAACTTCCGGGCGAAGGTTATGCGAGCCGCAAGCCACCCGATCAGCGCCAATCCGGCGAGCACGGCGACGTGCACTACAGCCTGCCCGACGCCGAGGCGGCCGTGGACGGCACCCCGACACAGCTCGACGCCGTGCCACAGCGGCGTGACCTTGGCGATCGACTCCATCGAGTCGGGAAGCTGGCTGACCGGATAGAACGCCCCGCCGAACAGGAACAGCGGCATGATGATGAAACGGTTGATCGCCGGAAACGAGTTTTCTCTCTCGCGGCTGGCCGACCACGCCGTAAGGGGGGCAGCGAAGGCGACCCCCGTCAGGGTGCCGAACGGAATGGCCAGCAACAAACCGAACGAGCGGGTCTCAGCGAACAGCGCCAATACGGCGGCTACCCCGGTGACCGAAATCAACGCCTTGGTCGCATGCCACAAGGTCAACCCGCCGGAAACCTGCCCCGGTGACAATGGCGAGCCGGCTTGGGCATGGAAACCGCGCATCCACTTGAAACCGCCCATCACGGGCCACATCGCTTCGTTGCTGCAGACCATCATCGCCGTCGTCGCCAACAGGCCCGGCGCCAGGAACTCGAAGTAGGTGAGCCCGTCGAGCAGCCGTTCGGAATTGTCGCCTCGATCGATCAGGGCACCGACCCCGAGACCCATCCCAGCGAGGAACAGCAGCGGTTGCACGACGGCGCCGAGCATGCTCGACTTCCAGATCGTGCGATACAGCGTGAAGTGGCTCTCCCAGGCTCGAATCGTCGCTGGTGTGCTCATGGTCCCCTGGATCCTCGGTCGGTCGGTTCAGTCGACCAGCGACCGGCCGGTGAGTCGCAGGAACACATCTTCGAGCGAGCTGCGACGCACGAGTGCCGATTCGGGCTGGCTGCCGCGGGCATTGACTTCGGCCAATGCCGATTCGCCGTCATCTGTGTAGATCAACACGCGATCCGGCAAGACCTCGTGGCGGTGCCCGATCCCATGGACCTCCGAGGCCCGCTCGTCGTTGGTGCCGGCGGGATACCTCAACTCGAGCACCTCGCGAGGCGAGTGTTCCTGGATCAACTGGCGCGGCGAGCCGATCGCCACGATCTTGCCCTGATCCATCACGACCAGACGGTCACAGAGCTGCTCGGCCTCATCCATGTAGTGGGTTGTGAGCACGAGCGTGACGCCGCGCTGCTTGAGGCGGTACAACCGGTCCCACAACACGTGTCGGGCCTGCGGGTCGAGGCCGGTCGTCGGCTCGTCGAGCAACAACAGCTCCGGTTCGCTGATCAGCGAGCGGGCGATCGTGACGCGGCGCTTCAAGCCTCCCGACAGCGGCTCGATCTTGCTCTTTGCGCGATCGCTGAGCTGGACGAACTCGAGCAGCTCAGAGGCGCGACGCTTGCACTCGGCCCGCGGGATATCGAAGTAGCGCCCGTACAAGATCATGTTGTCCTCGACGCTGAGTTGATCGTCGAGCTGGTCCATCTGAGGCACCACGCCGATCCGGGCCCTGATCTGCTTGCCGTCGGTTGCCGGGTCGAGCCCGAAGATCCGCAGCGTGCCCTCGCTGATGGGCGACACGCAGCCGATCATCCGCATCGTCGACGACTTGCCGGCACCGTTCGGGCCGAGGAACCCGAACGACTCGCCGCGCCGCACCTCGACGTCGATGCCGTCGACCGCAACGAAGTCGCCAAAGCGCTTGACGAGCCGCTTGGCGCTGATCAACGGGGCGGTGGGATCGACAGACATGCGGCCTCCGACGATACAGCCCAGCTCAAAGTTGGGAGTTGTGCCAGGCACAACTCCCAACTCGGCGGTCGTGCGAGCCTGGGCCGAGGACGCCGCCGGCTTCGCTGGCGAGCGACGCGGGTAGCGTCGAGTCGATGTTGCTGCGGGACTACCGGTCGACCGACCTCGAGACGATCCATCGGATCAACCAGGGCGAAGTGCCAGCGGTCGGCACCGAAACGATCGACCATCTCGGTGAGATCGCGGAGCAGTCTACGATCGCCCTCGTCGGCGAGGTCGACGACACGATCGCAGGGTTCTGTCTGGTGTTGGCACCTGACGCCGCCTACGACTCGGTCAATTACCTCTGGTTCAGCGAGCGCTACGACGACTTCATCTACCTCGATCGAGTCGCGTTTCCGTCTGAATATCAGGGGCGCGGTTTCGGGCGGGCGATGTATACCGAGGTCGAACGGCTCGCTGCCGGGCGGCGGCCGACCGCCAGCCACTTGGCGCTCGAGGTCAACCTACGGCCGCGCAACGAACAGTCACTGGCGTTCCATGCACGGCTTGGATTCGAGCATGTCGGCCAACAAGAAACCGACTACGGCGCCCTCGTCAGCCTGATGGCCAAACCCCTGTAGTTGGGAGTTGTGCCTGGGGGTTCAGCGGATAGGTGAGGTTTGTTTGTCTTGGAGTCGGTGGACGATGAGGCAGGTGATGGCGAGGCACAAGGTGGCGTGGCGGTGTTCTGGTTTGCGGTCGGTG
>Ga0255047_10000750_pt1 | contig 26134 bp, 25 predicted proteins | sample JV7_2_1_MG_FD_183640 | JGI IMG/M metagenome (GOLD analysis project Ga0255047, IMG submission 183640) | Seawater microbial communities from Jervis Inlet, British Columbia, Canada - JV7_2_1 | ecosystem: Environmental > Aquatic > Marine > Inlet | place: Canada: British Columbia | collected 2016-10-06 | reverse complement strand
GCCGGGCCCGGCCCAGTGAATCAGGGCATTGCGGCTGCTGCGGAAGCCAAATGCGGCCAGCCTTCCCACATTGCTGACAACGACGGCCGTGCCAAGTGACTTGGGGATCGTGTTGGTCTGAGGAATCGGCCAAGATTCGATCTCGTCGCGACGCCTGGCCAGGCGCTGGCCGGCCCAGTAGAGGCCACCGCCAACGGCCAGTGCCGATACTGCGGCGGGTCGCGTCAGGCGGTCGTTGGGGAACCGGGTACGGAGCCAGGAGCCGATGTCCCACATGGCCCCGCCGATGGCGGCGCCTTCGAGGAGCTTGCCGGACGACCTGGTGGCCGCCTGCCACATCGTTTCCCCCTCTTGTTCGGGAGTTGCGGCCAGGGTCCGGCCGGCTCCGACGGCGGCGGCCCGGCCCGCCAGGCGCAGGGGCAAACCGGCTCCAGATGGAATGATGGTGTTGTGGGCTCGCTCGGCGATGCCGGAGACCATGCGGGCCGCGATCACGCTCAGTCCGGCCGCGGCTCCCTGGAGTTCCGAGCCACGGGGCATCAGGGAAGTGCCGAACGAGTCGAGGAAAGCCGAGGTTTCGAGGGCCGAGGAAGGAGAGCCGGCGACTGGATTGATCCACTCGAAGGACCGGATCAGCCCCCAGCGTACGGCATCGTTCATCTTTGCTGCCTCCTCCTTCAAGTCCGATCTAAACTACCGGCGGCCCTGTCAGTTTTAGCAAGATAGCGGGTCGGCGGTCGCTTAATCGCCGGCCTTGTCGACGGTGGCCGACTCACGGGTGCCGTCGGACCCTTGGTTGCCGTACAGGCCCACCAATCGGCCCACCAGGGTGACCAGGTAGATCGAGCCCGTCAACGCCTCGATCACAGCCAGGTTCTGACCGAAGGCGGAGGCTGGACTGAGGTCGCCATATCCCAGAGTGGTGAGGGTCACGAAGCTGAAGTAGCTAAACCGACCCGGGTCGATTATCGGGCCCTGTGCGAAGAACGGGTCTGAGGTGACTGCATCGGTCAGGCCGTACGCGAAGGCGAAGATGAGCCCGAAGTACACGTAGGCGCATATTGCGCCCACGATGGTCTGGGTGGTGACGGTCCGGTGGGCGAGAACTCTGGCCAGGATCACCCAGGGCCCCGCCAGTAACAGGAGACCGACGGGTATCAGAACCCATTCGTCAATAAGAGAATCGCGTGTGACGGACGCGGCCAGAGAGCCGACCATTACGACACCCACGAACCATGTCACGGCTGCCATCGTTCTCGCCTTGACATTCGAGGCCCGATAGGTCGTCAGGACGGCCATCGAAAGGCTCAGGCTCAGCAGAACACGCCAGATCACGCCTTCACCGATCGGGATCATGACGAACGTGGCGATCAGAAGGGCGAGAACTGTGCCGTAATTGTCAAGCGCCCTCGTTGGTGGTCTCGGCCGGCTCGCCGATCGGAAGCTGGGATCCGGGTTACTCACTCCGCTGCTCATGGTCGATGCGGTGACGGTAGCTGTCCGGTACGCCGGGACAGAGGACCCCGGCCCGGGATCGGGTCAGGCGTCTGAGCTATCCCGGGCGGCCCCCCGGTTGCTTGCCAAGAACCGGATGACACCCAGGTAAGCCAGCAGAATCGCACCGCCCACCAGGGCCGCAGTCGTAGTAAGCCGGGGCCAGAGGAACAGGATTGCCAGAATTCCAGCCGTTCCAAGCAACCCGAGCGCGGCGCCGTGTTGCACAAGGAATGCGATGCCTTGATCGTCGCCTTCTGGTCCTGGCTCGGTGCCCGGGCGAGGTCGCGCCAGGCGGGCAGATACTGCACCCCGGGTGGCCATTGCCCGCGGATGAGATCCTGTCACCCAGGCGACGCCTGCCACCAAGGCGGCCAGCGCCATTAGTCCGACGTACGTCTCCACGAGGTTGCGAAAAAGGATGTCCCATGTCTCGGTCACTGCGGGAAGGAGCTCGTCGTTTTCGACCTTTCCGAGGACCCGCCCCCGGGCAAGGTCAACCACCAGCAATCCCACCGCAGACGAGATGCCGACCCCAACCGACGCCGAGAAAAGGGTGCGGCGCCGGTCGCGAGAAAGCCAGAGAGCGCTGCCGAGTGCCGCCAGCGCAAGGAGGGGCAGTGCGAAATAGGTTAGATCCAGCAGGTCCACCGTCACCTGCAGTACTCCCACCTGTCCATCATTGAAGAGCACTACCAGCGCCTCGTCCTGGCGGGGGGCAGGCAGAAGCTCCCCCAACCCGGCGGATTCAAGTGCCTCCCGCACGCCGGCGGCCGTTTCGCCCAGGCCGAGAGTCACCGAGCCGCCGGGGCCGATGACCACGGCCTCGCGGCCGGTGAGCACCGCGACCGCTTGGGCATGTGCCAGCCGGGTGGCCGTGGACCACAGCCCGACGAAGGCGTCACTCGTGATGATCTCCTCAGCGATATCTACTGCCAGGTCCTCGACTGCCGCGGCCACCGGGGCGGCCAAGAAGCCGAGAGCCTGGGGGAGAGATTGTCGGACCTCGGCTTCCACGTCGATGTCGGCGAAAACGTTGTCGACCACGATCGTTGCCAGCGCGGTGGCAATCTCCGGGTCCTGCGGGAGGGGGGTCACCGTCTCGACAAATGTGTCGGTGTCCAGCGCCGTGGCGTGCAGCCACAACGCCATCGCCCCTCCCATCACGGCCACGCACCCGACGACGATCAGCAGCTTCACCAGGATCGGGTTGGACATCCCCCTCGGAACAGACTCCGATCTTGCTTCTGTGGTGGTCATCGCATCCAACCGTCATCAACCTCGATTGACCATCAAACTAGCCAGGCCTTCTTCCACGCCGGAGCGGCGAATTCGTTACCATGAAAGTTCGATAAATCGAAAGGACGCTTCTATGACCGCCAGACGACGCACCGCTCGTCGCACCAGCAGGCGCACCAGCCGGCGAGTTAACCGCCGCCACGACGCGGCTAGCGCCGGCGCGGCCCCACCGCCACCGCCACCACAGGCTGCCGCCCCGCCGCCACCCGCTCCCGCGGCACCTGCCCCTGCCGCCGACGAGGCAGCCGACCCGTACGAGAAGCTCAAGCAACTGGCTGCGTTGCATGCCGACGGAATCTTGACGGATGAGGAGTTCGCGGCAGAAAAAGCCAAGATCCTCGGCTGACCTTTCGTCGGCTCAGTCCGACTGGAAGTCGAGTTCGTCTAGTTGGGCCGCGGCCGCCCGGAGTGCTGCCCGCTGGTCACTGGTCAGTTCTGCGCGGTTCTCAATCGCCAGACGGGTGAGCTCGGTGACCTGTGCAGAGATCGCTCCCAGATCCTTAGCGTGGAGGTGCTGAGACCCGCCCTCGAGCACGGACACAACCCCGGCCGAGACCGTCGTGTGAAGGAGGTGGGGCCCGATCGTCTCAATCGCGCCGCTGCGGATCAGCAGGTCGTGGACCGGTCCGTAGACCTCGCACAGCCGCAACTCGACGTTGTTGGTTGCCAATTCGGACTGCAGATCCATCAACATCTCTACCCCGGGTATATCCAGCTCATTGGTGAGTCCCAGGTCGAGCAGAACGGTGTCGACCGGCGGATCGGCGGTCTCGACCAGGTCTCTAATTGACTCGCGTAATGACTCGGCGTTGGCAAAGAAGATGGCCTCGTCGGGGCGGAGAATCATCAACCCGGACGGGATCAACGCGTCGGGGTGGCGGTCGACATTCTTGAATTCGAGAGTTCCGGGCAGACGGCCCAGCCGGCTGATCTGGGGCCGTCGGGTGCGAATTACCAGGGCCAGGAGCGAGGCGAGCACGGCAACCAGCAGGCCGTACAGGACCTCTTCGAATGTCAGAACCCCGAACAGGGCGATCGCTGCCAACCAGAAATCGGTGTGTCGGAGGGCGTACAGACGTTGCAGTTCCTTCACCTTGAACATCCCGGAGACGGCGACGATGACGATGGCTCCCAACGCGGCTTCGGGCAGGTTCTCGAACAGGGGTGTCAGAAACAACGCCACTAGGGCAGTCGAGGCCGCCGCCACCAGGCCGGCTACCTGGCTGCGGCCACCGGCCGCGTCGGCGGCCGCCGATTTGGAAAGACTTGCTCCGATCGGGAACCCCCGGAACAAACCGGCCCCCAGGTTGGCAGCGCCCAGGCCGATGAGTTCCTGGTCCTCCTCTATCCGGTACCTGTGCCGGGCAGCCAGGCTGCGGGCCGGGCCAACCGCTTCCGCGAACATCACCAGCGTGATGGCGGCTGCCCCCGGCAACAGATCGAGAACATCCTCCCAGCTGATATCGGGGATCCTCGGTGCGGCCAGCCCCGACGGTATCTCTCCCACCACGTGAACGCCCTTCGTCTCCAGATCGAAGAGCGTCACAAGCAGAATCCCGTACACGAGCGCCACCAGAGCGGCCGGGATTCGATGGAACCATTTCTCGAGCACCAGCATCAGTGCCACGGTGCTGATCCCGACCGCCAGGGTCCAACCGTGGCTGTCGCCGAGCTCGCCGAGGAGGTGGAAGAGGCGTTCCCATGAGTTTCCTTCCCCTGTCTCCAACCCGAAGATCTTGGGTAGCTGCTTGATCATGATGAAAAGCGCCAACCCGGAGACGAAGCCGACCAGAACCGAGCCGGAGAAGAAGCGGGCGATCCGTCCCAGGCGCAGCCCACCGGCGACGATTCCGATGAGGCCGGCCAGCACAGCGAGCCCGGCGGTGAGTGCTGCGAACTCCGAGGCGTCGGCAGCGCCCTGCTGTCCGATTATCGAGGCCGACATCACGGCTATGGCCGAGGAGACTGCCACCACCAGCTGGCGGGAGGTCCCGAATACCGCATACAACAGCAGCCCGATCGGTGCGGCGTAGAAGGCGGCCTCGGGCCCCACCCCGGCCAGCTCGGCGTAGGCCATTCCTTCGGGCACCAGGAGGGCCATGATCGTGAGCCCGGCGATCAGGTCGGCCGGCAGCCAACCCGGCTGATAGCGGGGGAGCCAGGAGAGAATCGGAACGAACCGCCTGACGCGTTTCATCTGATTGAGTGCACTGTGTTCTGCACTCGGCTCCTTTCAGTCCGCCGGCCCTGGCGGCGCTCCATCGGACGTGACCCTACCTCCCACCGGCCCCGACATCTTGATGGCAGGGGACTGGTCGACAGTCATCCCGGACCCTGCCAAACTGTCCGGCCCCACCACTGCGGAGGAACTGTGACTGGACTCGAATGGGTATTGATCTCGGGACTGGCCGCCATCTATCTGGCGCTGATAGCCACGGTGGCGGTTGTGACGTTCCGCAAGGGTCACATCGCTCTCTTCGTTATCGGGTTCATCTTCCCGATCACCTGGCTGATCGGCGCCATGATGGCGGCAAAACCCGGTAGCAACTACGACGGCCCCATGCGGGGCGGTATGGGCCACCTCTAGCCAGCCCGAACCGGTAGGGATCACCCGTAGGATTCCAGCTATGGCGTCATCCATGTGGTTCGGCCTTTCCCGGTTTCGGCAATCGACGATTGTCCAGGTTCTCTCCGTTGCCTATCAGAGCTGGCGAGCCGACCGGGCTATCCGCATGGGTGCCTCGCTCGCTTACTACGCCCTGTTCGCAGTTGTTCCCCTGGTGTCGATAGCCGTCGCCATCGCCGGATTGATTTTCAACGAGACCGAAATCAAGGAGTTCCTGGAGGTCAGGCTCGACACTTTCCTGGCTACCACCGAGATCCAGGCGACCTCCGCCGACCTGGCAGCTTCCATCGACGCGTCATCCGCCATCGGCGGGCTCACCATCCTGGGGCTGGCGACCGGCTTGTTCGCCGCCTCGCTGCTATTCGTCGCTTTGCAGGATTCCTTCAACATGATCTGGGACATTCCGGTCGGCCGGGGGCTGCGCTACAAGCTGCGACGGCGGATCACCGCCTTCGCGGTGGTGGCCCTCAGCGGAGCGCTGCTAATTGCCACCATCTCCGTGCAGGCGGTGGCATTGCTGTTCGATGAGCTATTCCCCGGTCAACTGCCGGCGGTAGATCGAATCAATGACGTCTTGATCACAGTCGGCAGCTGGGCGCTGGGGATGGTGGCGCTCGGCTTGTTGTTCCAGCTCTTGATCAACCACCGCCTGGATTGGCGGCATGTGTTTGTCACCTCAACGATCACGGGTTTCCTCTTGATTGTCGGCACCTGGTTGTTGAGCTTGTACTTCCGTATCTGGGGGTCGACCTCGGTGACCGGGGTGTTGGGCAGCATCATGCTGATGCTGGTCTGGTTCTACTACGAGGCCCAGATACTGATCGCGGGAGCCGAACTGCTCAAGACGCTCGACAAGGGGTGGTCGACCGAGGCCTCCTGAGCGGGTCCATCGCTGGGTACCCTGAAAGCGAAAGGAGCACTCGTGGAAGAAGAGCCTGAGCTTGAGCCGCTCGATTTGTCCGATGACGATCAGGAAGAGTCGGACGGAGCCGGAGAAGTCATCGATCTAGCCGTCCGTGACTTTGAGATCCGTTCATACGAGGCTTCCGATGAGGACGATCGGATCGAGGAGGAAGAGCCGGAGGACTCATCGCTGGCTCGCACCGCAGGCGAGAAGGCAATGTCCCTCGGGCTGCGGGCACTGCAGCAGGGTACCGGCGTCGGGCGGTCCCTGGCGCGGCGGGTGGCCGACAGTGCCCCGGGTCGGCTGGCCTCGGAAGTTGCTTCCGGAGCAATGGACGCCATCGGGGAAGATGCAGATCTGGACTGGCCGGAGGGGTCGCAGTTTGCCAGGGACCGTCTGGGACGGGTGATCGCGGTGGTGGCTCCGGTGGTAGTGGAGTCCCTGGATCCGGTGGAGCTGATGGAGCACATCGACGTCAACGCCATCATGGACGCGGTTGACGTGAACGCAGTTCTTGACCGGGTTGACGTCAATGCTCTGCTGGACCGGGTCGACGTTGACGCTCTGCTTGAGCGGGTCGATGTCAATGCGCTGCTGGCCGATGCGGACATCGATGCCCTGGTGCAACGAGCGGATCTGGACGCCATCCTGGCCGACGTCGATCTCGACGCGCTGCTTGAGCGGGTGGACGTCGACGCCGTGCTGGCCAGGGTGGACGTCGCCGAGCTTGCCAAGCGAGCCAAAGTGGGCGAGTTGGTGGCAGAGAGCACCAGCGACGTGGCAGGGTCGGCACTGGATCTAGGTCGGAGGCAGGCCGTTGCCCTTGACACCCTGTTGGCCGGAGTAGTCAATCGCATTCTGGGACGTCACTCCGAGGGGATGCCGCAAGGTCCGGCCTTGCTGGTCGACCCGCCGGAGGTGACATGACCCCCCGGGTGGGCCAGGTGTCTGGCCACTACGCCGGGGCCTTCACCCGTTTGGCTGCCTTTGTCGTTGACTGGCTGATAATCCTTGCGGTCTACGGGTTCATCCTTGCCAGTGCCCAATTCGTTCTGGAGTTGCTGGCCGGACTCGAGGTCGATCTCTCGGCCGCCGATCCCATCTGGTATTGGGTCGGATTTGTCGCCTGGGCCTTTGTCTACATGGTGTTCGGCCTTGCCATCACGGGGCGGACGATTGGCAAGGGGCTTGTCGGCCTCAAGGTCGTGACTCGGGAGGGGGCTCCGATCAGCCCGGGCCGGGCCGCCGTCAGAGTGATCGTCATGCCCCTCAGTTTCGCGTTGCTTGGTCTCGGGTTCCTCGGAATCATCCTCGGCCGCGAGCGACGGGCGCTCCATGACGTGATCAGCGGATGCGCTGTTGTGTATGACTGGGGGGATCGGCCGGCCGAGCTGCCGACTCCGCTCACTCGCTATCTCGAGCGCAGGGGAGCCACCGTGATAACAGAGGTCGCCGCCTCGGAGTCTGCGCTTAGTCCCACGTCCAATGTCGACGCTGGGCAGTAGGCAAGAAGCACCCACCAGCTGGGTACCTGTTTGCCGTCTGCTGTCGGCTCTTGTCTCAAGCCGCCTTTCTCATCTGGAGCGATAGTCCGACCTGGACAAGTCCTGAGATGATCATTGTGAGGCCGACGATGATGGCCAGCACCTGCAGGGTCACACCGGGCCAGAACAAAACGACCGCCCCGCCGATAGCTGTGATCACGCCACCGGCCATTGAGGCCATGGCGTAGTCCTTGTTGCCCTCGCGCATGGATCCGAACACGTCTATCAGGCCGGTCAGCAGCCAGTAGAGACCGACGACGGTGACCAGGATCTCGAGGGTGCGAGACGGCTCGCGTACGACAAACAGCCCGGCCACAATTCCGAGAAGGCCCACCAGGAAGACCAGTCCGCCCCCTTCTGAGCTGCCGTCGGCAACCGAGAAGACCAGCCTCAGGAGGCCGACCAGCATCAGCTGGATTCCGATCAGGACCACCAGTACGAGAAGCGTGCGGTCCGGCCACGCGATTACCACGACGCCAAGCACCAGCGAGAACAGGCCGCCAAAGAGGACCGCCGGCCACTTGCGCATCGGATTGTTCGCCGGGCTCGCCCCGGAAAGAATGCTTTGCTCGCTGGTCATCATTGACTCCTGTGCTAGTCCGGATCAGATGGTAAGCCTGTCAGAACGCGAAAAGCTAGCGAGAATCGACAGATTCAGGTTTCGCGCCCTAATGGCTCGGGCGTTGACCCGGCGGCGGTTTCTCGCGGCAGTCCGAAGACCCACCGGGCAACCAGGAAGGCCAGCCCGCCCACCCCCAGGTGCCCAACTAGCCACATCAGCTCGACGATGAAGGCCCGGTCGGCCAGCGAGTGATCGCTGTCCACGTTGACGAGGACGATGAGAACCGGAACCAGGGCCACGCCGACCAGCAGCACCGTCAGGGCCGCTGTGAAGGCGATCCAGACATCGGCCGGACGACGGCCCGGCTCTGCCCAGGCACGAGTGAGGCCCGAGTGCACCAGGTAGCCGGCGGCCGCGGCCGCCCCCAGAAACATCAGTACCGCCGGGGCCCCGACCCTCGAGTACTCCAGCTCTCCCAATGCCCCGATGGCGATAATGGCCACGATCAAGGCACTGGGCGCCAGCGTGATCGCCAGCGTTACGACGGCCGCCGTCACCGATGCGTATTTCCGTCCTCGCGCGGTCGAGGTCAGCGTTCTCATCGTGGGCTCACTGTGAACTCGTCGAAAACGACGCCGTTCTGGTCGATCGCCTGGACCGTCATCGAGTTGCCCTCTACGTCCACCATCATGAATTGCAGTTTCTCCTCGGCGACGGCGGTGAAATCACTGATCCCGACCCTGGAGATCTTCGCCCCCGCTCCGCTCAGGACGTAGGTGATGCCGCTTTGGGGAGTGGTTCGCTCGTAGAAGTGGTCGTGGCCGTAGAAAACGATGTCGATGCCGTGGTCGATGAAGAGGGGCTCGAGAGCTTCGCGCACCCTCGGGTCGGGGGCCCGCTTCTCGCCGGATGAGTAGAGCTGATGGTGCAGTGCCGCCACCTGCCAGGTCGCTGTGGAGGCACTCAGTTCCCGCTCCAGCCAGGCCAGCTGATCCTGCGCAGCTGCCAGGCCGGCGAGGGGAAGGCTGGAATCGAGGATGAAGAACTCGACCGGCCCGTGTGTGACCTTGTAGTAGCTGTTGGGAAGACCGAAACGGGACAGCTTGTCGGCCACCTCGGTCAACGAGTCTGGGTTCTCCTCTACCTCGTGATTGCCGACGGCGAGTTCGAAGCCGACTCCAGCATCGATCAGCGGGCCAAGCGGCTTGCGGAACACGTCCTCATATCGGTCGACGATGCCGCCGTAGTAGGAGATGTCTCCCAGCATGACGACCAACCCGTACGGGGTCTGCTGGTAGGTGCGGGCCATCTGGCGGGCCACGTCCATAGCGTTGCGTCCGCCCGTCCCGTTGTCGCCCAGGACCGCGAATGAGATTGAGTCGTCGGTGACACTCCACGCCTCCGGCTGCAGGACCTCGCCGGGGGGCCGTCCCGGGAAGAAGTCCTCGGTCCACCTTGCCCACGGATAGACGACCAGCACCAGCAGCAGTAGAAGCACTAGAAGCAGTCCGCCTGACAGGAGAAGAGCCACCTTCTGCCGGCGGGCCAGCGGTGGCCATTCCGGCGCGGGCTGTTCTGGCATGGGTCAAGCCTAGATGGGCTACTTCGGCTGCCACGGGCGGCCGTAGTCTGCGGTCATGGCCGGATTTGTTGAGCGAGGAGGACTGTGGGTGGCAGTGCAGTTCGCCTGGATCGCCGCCATCGTTGGGATCGGGCGAGTCGGATTGGTAGCTTTGTCGGTCCCGGGCCGGTTGTGGATTGGCGCGGTCCTGATGGCAGCCGGTGTGATCCTGGGCCTGAGCGCCTCACTGTTTCTCGGTCGCAGCCTCACCCCATATCCGAAGCCGTTGGCCGCCGGCACCATGATCGAGCGGGGACCGTACCGCCTAGTCCGCCACCCCATTTACACGGCGGTCGTCCTTGGTATGACCGGCATCGCGCTGAGGGGCGGCGATTGGATCGCGGTCGCGTTGGCGATCGGGCTGCTCCCGTTCTTCTTTGCCAAGAGCACCTTTGAGGAGCGGCATCTGGTGGCCCAATACCCTTCCTATGAGGAGTATCGGCAGCGAGTGCGACGCCGCCTCGTCCCCGGCTTGCTCTGACACCCGGGGGTTTCAGTGGGCGGCGACGTGTTCTGCTTCTATGACGTACATGATGCGCACCATGCCTTCCACGGTCCATGGGTACTCGGCTAGCCCGAGGTATTTCTTGGCCAGCGAGTCGATGTGGTCCCGGGCGCCTTCCTCACGTTTCTCGACCACTCTGCCCTGGATGGCATAAGCCTCGTAGGGATCGTCGGCGTTGTAGATGGCAATTGCCACACGCGGATCACGGTCCATGTTGCGGGGCTTGACCCGCCCCCCGGCAGTGTTGAAGCGGATTTGGTCGCCGTCGCGGTCCACCCACATGGTGGTTGCTTGCGGTGAGCCGTCCGGCATGACCGTCGCCAGTGTCGCGAAGTTAGGCCCGTCGAGTAGTGCCTTCAATCCCTCGGGCAATTCCATGACTCATCCTCCTGCAGGTTGCCGAGGACCCTAGGTGATCGGGCTCGCGAGTCGGCTAGGACGTGGCCCGGGAGCGGCACCTGCCGGTTGTGTTGACCTCTGCGAGGGATGCCCCCTCGCCGTATACCGTCGCGGTAGCCAGGGACTCGACTGCGCACAGGAACCGCCCGGCCCCATTGCCGGTCACCAGGAGTCCGAGGCCCTCGCTTCCCGAATATGAGAGGGAGCCGTATCCCGCATCGGCCAGATCCACCCACTGCAAGTCACCATTCAGTTCGGCAAGGTCTGCATTGGTGAAGTCGAGATGCGACCGGGCCACGAACGCCGTGCGGACCTCGAACAAGGCCTGTTCGATGAGATTCCGTGAACGGGAATCCGCCACCAGGGCAGCCTCAGGAGCCAGCAGCGCGCACGGGTCCAGGTCGACGAACCAGCCACCTTCGATGTATACCAGGTGCCACTCCCTGTCGGAGAAGGGTCCCAGCATCAACCGGGCCGAGGCGGCCTCGCCGTCGACGATGATGCTCTCGACGTCGAACTGATCGGGTTGAAGCAGCGGTATACCCGGCCACAGATCCTGGAGGGAGGCCGGCGTACAGGCGGCTTCCGGAGAGAAGACGGCATGGGCTGCCTCAACGTCGCCCGTTTCCAAGGCCGCCGCCAGGGAGCCGGCCAGAGCCTTGATGGATGCCTCATCGGCGCCGGTGGGAGAGAACACCTCCCGCCATCCATCCAGTAGGACATTGTCCGTGCAGGTGGACAGAGCGTCCGGGAAGGTGTCGCCAAAACCGTGATCAGCCCCTTCTTCGGTCACGTCAACGCAGAACCATCGCCCACTGAGACTCTGGCGGTGGAGCGTGAGTCGCCGATCGTGGGCGTCGTAGACCACTGCCGGCCGGGCGGCGGCGTCCTCCAACGTCACGACCCCGACCCCGGCCAGAGCGGCAACCGACTGCAGTTCGGCGTCGAAGGTTCCGCTGTTCGAGTACAGCTCATGGGCGGCGGCCAGGACTGCCCGCAGCTCACTCTGGGCTTGCCGGTCTGCCTCGGCGGGCGCAGGCAGCGCTTCGGTGGGGGTGGTGGTTGTTTTGGCGACAGTCGTCAGAGGGGGCAGCAAGGCGCGTGTATCGGGTGGTCCGGATTCGGCCGACGCGCTCGAGCACGCCGCCGCCAGAAGGGCGATTGCCATTGGGGCCGCCATGCGGCGGAGGTTGGTCATGCCCCCAGGAATCGACCCGGGGCCGTCCTCACTTCAGCGGTTTTCGGGCCACCCCTCGGGAAGAACCGACCCCACCAGGGTTCTCAGCTCCTCTTGCAGGGACGGATTCCCGGCCACGAACAGAGAGTCGAAGACTCTGCTTGGTGTGCCGCGGTGATCGGTTACCCGGCCCCCGGCCTCCTGTACCAGCACCATGGCGGCGGCGATGTCCCACGGCCCCAGACCGAACTCCCAGTAACCGTCAAGCCGGCCGCACGCCACCCATGCCAGATCGAGCGCTGCCGATCCGAAGCGTCGGACGCCACGGGCCCGGCCCAGCACGGTTCCGACGATGTCGGCATATCGCCCGCCCTGGTCGCGGCGATCATATGGGAACCCGGTAGCGATGACCCCGTCGCTGAGGTCTCGACCGGAGACGGTGATGGCCTCGCCGTTGAGCCTGGCCCCGTCCCCGATCACGGCGGTGAACTCTTCTCCGCGGATGGGGTCAACTACGACGCCGACCCGCGGATGGCCGTCCTCGTAGAGCCCGACTGCGACCGCAACCTGGGGAATCCCGTGAACGAAATTGACTGTTCCGTCAAGGGGATCGACGATCCAGTGCCTCCCGGCCAGGTTCCGCGATCCACCAGTCTCCTCGGCCAGAACCCCGTCACCGGGCCGTTCGCTCGCCAGCACGTCGAGGATGGCCGTCTCCGCCAGGCGATCGATTTCGGTAACCGGATCCACCGCACCCTTGAATTCGGCCGACTGCGCCCCGCCGAAAGCAGCACCCACGATGCCGGCCCCCACCCGGGCCGCGGCCAGTGCAACAGAGAGGTCATCCACCAGCAGAGGGTAGAAGGAAGAGAAAGGGGGTCTGTCCGGGGGCAGCCGGAGCGAGCAGTAGGCAGGCAGTAGGCAGTAAGCAGTAGGCAACATCATGTTGGGCACCGCCGCGGGACTTGGCCGAAGCCGTATACCCTCACTCCATGCTCATCGAGCTTGCTCCGCTGCTGTCGGCATTCCTGATGTGGGCGGCTTTTCGGCCGCTCGGCTGGGGGGTGCTGGCGCTGGTGGCGCTCACTCCACTGCTGGCAGCTCTCCGGCGGGTTGAGTCCCAGCGAGGGGCGGCCGCCCTCGGTTTCACCTATGGGGTGGGCTTCTACACGCTCCTGTTGTTCTGGGTGAAGGAAACCGGGTACCTCTCTCTGGTGGCTCTAGTGCTGTTGCTGGCCGGCTTCGCCACCGTTTATGCGGTGATCGTCTATCACGCCAGGGCCTGGGGACGCACCGCATGGTGGATCACTGCGGTAGGGGCCTGGGCGTTCATCGAACTGATCAGAGCCCACATTCCGTTCGGTGGCTTTCCGTGGGGATTGTTGGGTTACCCGGCGGGGGAGTATCAGTGGACCCGCGCAGCCACCCAGTTCATCGGTACCACCGGCTGGTCGGTCTTGTTCGTGGCGGTGTCGGCCGGACTGACTTTGTTCGTCACAGACCGGCGCCGCCCCAGCCGTTGGCTGGTGCCGGCGTTAGCGGCCACCGTCTTGTTCACATTCCTGGGTGCGGTGTCGCCCCCGACCGCCGATGGGGAGGAGATGGAGGTCGCCATAATCCAGGGAAACAGTCCCTGCCCGGGTGAGCGGTGCGCCAACGAGAACGCGCAGATTTTCGACTCCCACCTGGAGCTGACCGGAACTCTTCTTCCCGGCGACGTCGACTTGGTGGTCTGGCCGGAGAGCGCGGCCGGTAGCTCTGTCGAGCTGGGGACCCACCCTGATCGCCATGCCCAGGTGGCCGCCGAAGCCCGCCGACTTGATGCCTGGTTCCTGGTCGGTTCACAGCGCAACCTGGATGAGGACAGCTTTACCAACCTCAACGTCCTGCTGGATCCGACCGGCAAAATCGTGGGAGAGTACTGGAAGCAGCATCCCGTCCCCTTCGGCGAGTACGTGCCGTTCCGGCCGTTGTTCGATTGGATTCCAGCTCTCGACCAGGTTCCGCGCGACCTGGTGCGGGGTGAGGACGTGACGATCTTTGAACTACCCGGTGGCCGCCTCGGGTCGGTTATCTCCTTTGAGGGTGCCTTCGCCAGGTCGACCCGGCCTCAGGTGAGGGAGGGTGCCGAGCTGCTGGTGGTGGCGACCAACAAAGCCAGTTTCGGCGACACCCCGGTATCCGACCAATTCATCGGCATGACCCGCATGAGGGCCGCCGAGCTGGGGACCGAAGTCGTGCATGCTGCCATCACCGGACGGTCGGCCTTCATTTCCGCCGACGGCTCGATTGATCTGAAGACCGAGCCCTTCATCAGCGAGGTCATGCTCGGAACGGTTCACTTCCGAACAGGCGGGCTCACCGTCTACGCCCGGATCGGCGATTGGCTCCAATACGTGGCCGTCGCGGTGGGAAGCGTGGTGGCCTCAGCTGCCTGGCTGAACCGCCGGCGCGAGTCGGCGGCACTGGCATCCAAGGGGGACGCCTAGAGACCTGCTTCTATCCCCGACTTTCCCAGGCGGTGAGAGCGTCGTCGATGAGCCCGACGCCGTGGTCGAGATCCTCGGACGAGATGACCAGCGGTGGGATGAAGCGGATGATGTTGTGGTCGAGCCCGCAGGGATGGAAGATCAAACCCGTTTCCAGCAGGTGTTTGCGGACGAAGTCGAGTGCGGCCGCGTCGGGCCGTCCGTCGCCGTCGACCAGTTCGACGCCGATCATCAACCCGAGCCCGCGGACATCTCCCACCGATGGATGCCTTGTCTGTATCTCGCGCAGACCAGAGAATGCTCGCTCCGAGAGGGCGGGGACGGTGGGCAGGGCCTCGTTTACAACGTTGACCACCTCGACCGCGGCGGCGCAAGCCACAGCGTTTCCTCCATAGGTGGTGCCGTGCACGCCTGGCGGCCACTTCCCGAACAGATCACGGGAGGAACCCACGCCTGAGAGGGGGAGCCCATTGGCGATCGCTTTGCCGATGGCGATGATGTCGGGCTGGATGTCGTAGTGGTCGATGCCCCACCACTTGCCGGTACGGCCAAAACCGGTCTGCACCTCATCGGCGATCAGCAGGATTCCGCGGCTGTCGGCAATCTCCCGGATCTCCTGCAAAAAGGCGACGGGGGCCGGGTAGTAGCCGCCCTCACCCTGGACCGGTTCGATCAGGAAGCACGCGATGTCCTCCGGTGCGATGACATGGCGCAGCATCTCTCGCAGCTCGTGAAGTGCCCGGGCGGTTGCTTCAGCCTCATCCAGGCCCTCACGGAACGGATGGGGAAACGGGGTGACAAACACCGATGGGAGTAGCGGGTGATAGCCGGTGCGATATCGGACCGACGAGGTCGTGTACGTCACCGATCCCATGGTCCGGCCGTGGAATCCGCCCCGGAAAACCACCACGCCCTGGCGCCCCGTGGTGTGACGGGCCAACTTGACAGCGGCCTCGACTGCCTCGGCTCCCGAGTTCATGAAGAAGAACATGTCGATGGGGTCGGGAGCGACCGAGACCAGCTGCTCGGCGGCAGATACATAGGAGTCGTAACGGAATGTTCCACCGCCGTGCCACACCTTGTCCAATTGGGCGTGGGCCGCGGCCACCACCCTGGGATGGTTGTGGCCGCAGTTGGTGACCGAGATGCCGGTACCGAAATCGAGGTAGCGCTTGCCGGCCCGGTCCGTCAGCCAGGCTCCCCGCGCCTCGACAATCTCGACTCCGTTGTCGAAGTCGATCACGGGTGCGACCGAGTTGGTGAATCTGTCGACGAAGTCGCTCACGCAGGATCCTCGGTCTTCAGGGCAGCCTGCCAGTCATCAAGGCTCATCTCCTCCGACTCATCGATGAGCATGACCGGGATTCCGTCCCGGATCGGGTAGCGACGCCTGGTCTCCGGATCGGTCGAAACCAGCCACCCGTCCACCTCCTTCAAGGGGGCGTGACTGATCGGACAAACCATGATCGACAGCAACTGAGGGTCGAGAGCCATGAGATGCAGAGTAACGGAGCCACGGAGGGCCCGCAGCTCAACTGATGTTTGTCTGCTCCAGCCTCACAAATACCGCGTCTGCGTTCCTCAGGAACGCAGACGTATCGAAGATGTGGTTGAGGGTGGTGGTGGAGAGCTGCACTTCGGGGTCGGCCTCCAGGAGGGATTGAAGGTGGGTTCCGTCCTCCCAGGCTTTGAGGGCGTTGCGCTGGACGATGCGGTAGGCGGCGTCGCGGTCTAAGCCGGACTCGACAAGCGACAGCAGCACTCGCTGGCTGAACACGAGGCCGTTGGTGGCCTCCAGGTTCTGCGCCATGCGATCGGCATTCACGATTAGCCGGTCGATGACGCCGGACATCCGGGCGAGGGCGAAGTCGGCCACGATCGAGGCGTCCGGCAGCACCACCCGTTCGGCGGACGAATGGCTGATGTCCCGTTCGTGCCACAGGGCGACGTTCTCGAGGCCGACCTGGGCGTAGCCGCGCAGGAGGCGGGCGAGCCCGGTGACGTTCTCGGACAGGACAGGGTTCCGCTTGTGCGGCATCGCCGACGAGCCCTTCTGGCCTTCCGAGAAGGCCTCCATTGCTTCGCCGATGTCGGAGCGTTGCAGGTTGCGTATCTCGGTGGCGAATCGCTCAAGCGAGGATCCCAGCAAGGCCAGTGTGCTCAGATACTGGGCATGGCGATCGCGGCTCGTTACCTGGGTGGAGGCTGGCTCGACCCCCAACCCCAGGCCACGGCAGACATGGTCCTCCACAGACGGCGGTACGTGGGCATAGGTCCCGACCGCGCCGGAGATCTTTCCAACCGCCACCGCTTCCCGGGCCGATTCCAGCCGGCGGATCGTTCTCTCCAGTTCGAACGCCCAGGTGGCCAATTTGAGTCCGAAGCTGGTCGGCTCTGCCCAGATCCCGTGAGTGCGGCCAACCATGACGGTGGACCGGTGTTCGAAGGCCCTTCGTTTGACCACCTCAAACAGGTCCCGGGTCCGGGTCAGAAGCTGATCGCAGGAGGCGGCCAGGATGACTGCCTGGGCGGTGTCGATCATGTCGGAGGAGGTGAGCCCATAGTGGACCCATTCGCCGCCCTCATGGACGGATCCGGCCAGGAGGTCGACGAAAGCGGCCACATCGTGATGGGTGAGTGCCTCGCGTTCGCGCATGGCCGTGGGATCAACCGGGGGTGCGTTGCGGATCGCGTCAGCGACATGGGCGGGGACCACGCCCAGCTTGGCCCACGCTTCGGCGGTTAGGGCCTGGACCTCCTGGAAGGTGGCCAGGCGGCGGGATTCGGCCCAGATGGCTCCCATCTCGGGGAGTGTGTACCGCTCGATCATCTGGTCAATGTCGCCCGGCGCTGGGGCCCGACCGACACCATCGCCACCGGAACGCCGGCCAGCTTCTCAACCCGAGCGATGTAATCGGTGGCGGCCGGGGGAAGGTCGTCAAATGAGCTGACCTGGGAGATGTCGGTCCTCCATCCCGGCAACTCCTCGTAGACCGGCTGGCAGTTGTAGAGAACACGGTGCTGGCGGGGCAGCTCCTCGAATCTCTCCCCATCGGCTTCATAGGCCGTGCAAATCTTGAGGGAGTCGAACTCGGACAACACGTCGATCTTGGTTAGGGCGATCTCGGTCAGCCCGTTGACTCGGGAGGCGTAGCGAAGTGCGACCGCGTCCAGCCAACCGCAGCGGCGGCGACGGCCGGTCACAGTGCCGAACTCTCCGCCCACGTCCACCATCGTCTCACCGGTCTCGTCGTCCAGTTCGGTAGGGAATGGACCGCTCCCGACCCGGGAAATGTAAGCCTTGGTGACTCCAACCACGCGGCTGATCGAGGTCGGTCCGATCCCGGCTCCGGTGGTGGCGGCGCCGGCGGTTGGATTGGAGGAGGTAACGAACGGGTAGGTGCCGTGGTCGACGTCGAGCAACGTCCCCTGAGCCCCCTCGAACAGAACCTCTTTGCCGGAGGCGAGTGCATCGGCCAGCAAGAGGGAGGTGTCGGTTACATGCCCGGACAGCTGTTGCCCGTACTCGAGGTACTCGTCGGCGATCTCAGCCGCATCCATCGGCAGCTGGTTGTACAGCTTCACGAGGATCTTGTTCTTCTCCTTCAAGGCAGCATCGAGTTTGTCCCGGAAGATCCGGGCGTCGAAGAGATCCTGCACCCGTATCCCGTGGCGGGAGTACTTGTCCGTGTAGGCCGGTCCGATACCCCGCTTGGTGGTGCCGATCTGGCTCGACCCCAGGAATCGCTCCTGCAGGGCGTCGATCTTGCGGTGGTAGGGCATGATGAGATGGGCGTTGGCCGACAGTCGGACCAGCGAGACATCGACCCCCCGGCCCTCCAGTGTGGCCATCTCATCAAGCAGCACGGCCGGATCGACAACGGTTCCGTTGCCGATGACCGGTGTCACTCCCGGGTTGAGGACGCCGCTCGGGATGAGGGTGAGCGCGAATCGCTCCTCGCCGATGACGATGGTGTGCCCGGCGTTGTTGCCGCCCTGGTACCGCACCACGTAGTCGGCGCGCTCGGCGAAGACGTCGGTGACTTTGCCCTTGCCTTCGTCTCCCCACTGGGTTCCGACGATCACTGTGGCCGGCATCTGGCCCTCCTTTCCGGGAGGCATCGTAACGGAGCTTCGAATACCGGCATCGGTACGACTATCGTGACCGAGATTTCCTAGATCTTCGAGAGACGCAGACCCGTGGAAGAAACCACTCGCCGGGCAACGCAACGCCCTGACGCCACCATAACCACCCTTGCCTCCACCCCCGATTCGGGCATCCTCACCGAGGTGATGCGATTCGACACAGCGGCCGCCAATGAGTTCCTGGACCTCACCGATCATGTGCGTGCCCACGTGACCCGTTCGCGAGTCCGCCACGGCCAGGTGACGATCATGACGCCCCACACGACCACGGCGGTGGCCATCAACGAATCTGAGACCGGCTTCCTCAACGACTTCCGCCGTGCCCTCAGCGAGATGGTTCCCGTCGAGGGCTACTACGAGCACGACGATCACGAAGTTCGGACCGAGAACCTGCAAGAAGACGAGTTCATCAACGGCCACGCTCACGTCCGCCAGATGCTGGTTGGCTCCACCACCGTTACCGTCCCTGTGGTGGATGGGGAGCTGATCCTCGGCCAGTGGCAGCGAGTTCTTTTCGTCGAACTGGACCAGCCACGCGCCCGGCGGGCAGTGCTGCACACACAGGGCGTGTAGGCCTAAGACTTGCAATAGGCAGTGAGCAGCGAGCAGTGAGCATCAATGTCGCGGGAGCGATGCTGGTGCCTTGCCGTCGTGTATCCACCACTAATCGCGCGATTTTGTAACCACTCTCGGTCAACACTGCTTGCCTGTTGTAGCGCCAACCCGCTAAGTTGCTGTCAACGCGGTTGGGGCCTCTCCCAATCGCCTTGAACCACGTATCAAGCCGGGAGGCAAATTCAATGATTAAGCGATTAGGCGTACTCCTGTTTGCGCTGGCCCTCGTGGCCGCCGCATGCGGAGACGACAGTGGTGATACAGACACCACGACTGCCACGACTGCTGGCGGCGGATCTGAGACGACAGCTACCACCTCTGGTGGCGGTGATGGTGACGGTGACGGTGGAGGCGACGCCGGCCAGGGTGGAGGCACACTTGCTGCCGTCCAGGCTCGCGGCGTGCTCAACTGCGGTGTAAGCACCGGAGCTGTGGCATTCACAGAGTTGCAGCCAGACGGATCCGCTACAGGCATCGATGCCGACTACTGCCGGGCTGTTGCCGCGGCTGTGTTGGGTGACGCAAATGCCGTGGTGTTCTTCCCGACCACCGCTGCCGAGCGTTTCGACGTCTTGAAGGCCGGTCAGGTCGACGTGCTGTTCAGGAACACCACCTGGACCGCCAGCCGTGACACCGATGTAGGCATGGACTTCGGTCCGACCACCTACTACGACGGTCAGGGCCTCATGGGTCCCTCGGACCGCTTCACAGCGTCTTCGGGCCCGTCGGACGTCGACGGAGCGATCCTGTGCACCAACGCCGGTACCACAACGGAGAAGAACATCCGTGAGTGGGCGGCACTCGGTGGCGCATCGATCAACCTCGAGACGGTTGAGAATTTCTCTGAGGCCATGGACGCCTTCATCGCCGGTCGCTGCGACCTGGTGACGACAGACGCTTCCGGCCTCGTTGGTGAGAAGGTCTCGCGCGAGCTCAGTGGTGAGATTGCGGTGGACGAGTGGGTCGTGTTCCCGCAGTCACCCATCTCCAAGGAGCCCCTCGGACCGGCTTACCGTCAGAACGACTCTGAGTGGGCAGACGTGATCGACTGGACCGTGTACTCGACCTTCATCGCCTTCGAGAAGGGCCTGAACTCGAGCAACGCGGATGCCATGCGGGCCGCGGCCGGCACCGACGACGGCGATCCTGAGATCGGCCGTATGTTCGGCGATGCCAGCCCGGAGATCATGGCTGCTCTCGGACTGCCGGCTGACGCCTTTTACCAGGTGATCACGCAGGTGGGTAGTTACGACGAGATCTTCGACGCGAACCTGAACCCGGTGGGCCTGTTCCGCCAGAACGGTTTGAACGATCTCTGGACCGCAGGTGGTCTGATCTACGCACCTCCGTTCCGGTAAATCGAGCGAGAAACAAGACTGAGAAAGGGGCGCCCGTGCGGCGCCCCTTTCTTTCGTTTAGAGTCACATCTCACTGAGTACCCGAAGTTGAGGTTCTCAGTGGACGAGCAGGAGGATCCTGGACCTTGGCAGTGACGGTCCGCAAGCAGGAACGGCCGCCGATCTGGCGGAACACCACGATCCTCAAGTGGGTAGCTCAGATTGCCTTCCTGTTCGGATTCATTGCCATCGTCGCCATCGTCGTTCCCCAGGTGCAGGACAACCTGGCCGGTCGCGACATCACTTTCGGTTGGACCTGGCTGACCAGCGAGCTCGGCTTTCTGATCCGTGAAGGCATCGACACTGACCCTGCTACCGGCTCCCGCACGATGTTGGTGGGGATGATCAACACGCTGCGAGTCACCGTCTCCGGTGTCATAGCCGCCAGCATCCTCGGGACGATCATCGGCATTGCCCGCCTCTCGACCAACTGGATCGTCACCAAGCTGGCCACGGTCTACATCGAAAGCATTCGCAATATCCCGCTCCTGCTCCAGATGTTCTTCTGGTCTTCAGTCTCGGCCACCTTCGCCATACTCGACCCGCTCGACTCCGACACTCTGGAGGCTGGTACGTATTGGGCGGCCGCCACCCGCAAGGGCATGGCCCTCTCGTGGGTGCAGCCCTGGGGTGGCTTCTACCAGTGGGCAATATGGCTGATCATCGGATTTGTGGCCGCCTTCTTCCTGCACCGCCGTCTCTTCAAGGTCAAGGAGGAAACCGGTCGTGATACCTATCCGAACCTGTCGTCGTTCGGCGTCTTCATGGTCTTTGCCATCATCGGCTGGTTTGCCCACCCGGTGTGGGGCTTCATCGGCTCGATCATGGACTCAATCGGCAACCTGATTGGATCCATACCCACGTCTGCTTTACAGGTCGTTCTCGCTGCCGGAGCGATCCTCCTCGGCTTTGTGTGGATCAAGCGCTTCCTCGATGAGCGACGCACTCCGGCCGGCCTGGCCAAGCTGACCGACGACGACTGGTTCCGCATGATCGCCGCCGGCGTCACTGCGGTTGCGTTTGCCGGCTTCTTCCTGATCGTCAGCGGCTTCTCGGCCAAGACGCTCGAAGTCGGCGACGACTTCTTCACTCGATGGCTGGCACCGAAGTTCGAGACCGCTTCCAACTATGTCGACATGGAGACCGATGAGGTGGTGGCCCGGGTCGCAGCTGGAGAAACGCTCGAGGACATCGCCCGCGAGCAGGAGTTGATCGTCAACGCCGAGTTGCTCGAATTGTCCGAAGGCGAACTGCAGGAGGCGATCGATTCGGGCACAACGGCAACACGACTGTGGGACGGCCTGGAGGACCCGGATGACGCGCTGGTGTTCATTCCGCCCAAGAAGCTCGTTTTCGGCCTGACCCACGCCACCGCTACCAAGCTCAGCGACGATTTAGAGAACGGCACCCTCACGCCGGAGGGATTGGCCGTTGAGCTGGACCGCCTGAGATCCGATGCGGATGACCCGCTGCGCTTCTCGCGAGCAGAGGTGACCCTGCGCGGCTCCAACTTCCTCGACCTGTCACGAATCAACGGCATCAATATCACGCCGGGGTTCTTCGCGGTCTGGATCGCCGTCACCTTGTACACGAGCGCGTTCATCGCCGAGATCGTGAGGGCAGGAATTCTGGCGGTTTCCAAGGGCCAGACTGAGGCTGCCGGCGCGCTGGGGCTGACTCGCGCTCAGTCGTTGCGGTTCATCGTCCTGCCTCAGGCGTTCCGCATCATCTTCCCGCCATTAGGGAACCAGTATCTCAACCTGTTCAAGAACACCTCGCTTGGAATAGCTGTCGCCTTTCCTGAAATCGTCAGCGTCGGCTTCACCACCTCCAACCAGACCGGCCAGACCCTCCCGGTGATCCTCGTCTGGATGGGCTTCTACCTGGCCGGCAGCCTGGTGTTGTCCTCAGTCGTCAACTTTTATAACCGTCGCCTACAGCTGGTGGAACGATGAGCGGACGCATAGAGCTACCTGAAGTACCAGAACTGGAACTGGCGCCTGAGAAGCCGCCGCAGGGTCCGGTGGTGTGGATGCAGGAAAACCTGTTCTCCAGCCGCGGCTCCACCATCCTCACCCTGGGCGGGTTGATCATTGCCTGGGTAATGGTCAAGGGCTTCGCCGGCTTCATCTTCGACTGGACGTCGCGCCGCTGGGACATGATCACCCTCAACATGCGTCTGTTGATGACCCAGGCCTACCCGGCCGGGGACAACCCGCAAATCATCGACGAGGCCGGGGTGCCAATCGACCAGTTCCACCGGATATGGATCAGCCTGGCGATCGTGGTTGTGCTGGCCATCTTCAGCATCGTCTTCTGGCGAGTCGGCGGTCGCCTCTCCCGGCGCAAGCTGGCCCGGGTGGTCATAGGGATCGGCGTGTTCATCCTCTTCACCTTCCTCGGTGTCCCCATTATCGACTACGCCCTCCCGTTCCTGCTTCTCGCCGGAGGCGTCGGCGTGCTCTACATCGGCTTCAATGCCGTCCGCACCGCCATCGGCACCAGCCGGTTGATCCCCGACCTGGCCATGGCCGTGTTGGTCAATCTCCCGATCGGTGTTCTGCTGATCGCCGCCGGAGGGGCCGGCGTCGACTTCGGGGGTTGGGAGTGGCAGTTCTCGGTCAAGGTTCACTTCTGGACCATCCTGGCCGGTGCCATTCTCGTGGGTGTTGGCTGGGTGGTGCAGCGGGACGAGGGCGCCAAGGAAGAAACGATTCCCACCATGGGGATAATCGGCGTGCTCATGGTCGCCATCGCCGGACTGCTGTGGATCATCCAGGTCCCGGTACCATCCGAACTGGTCGTCGGGGCCCCCAAGGCCTGGGATGGCCTGGCCACCTCCACCAAGGTCCCGTGGACGATCATTCTGTTGGGAGCGATCCCCTTCTACTACCTGGCGGTAGCCGTGCGGCGGGTTGTGCCGGAGAAGACGGGCCGCCGGGTCATGGCCGGATTGTGGATGCTGTCATTCCCGTTCCTGTCCATGGTCGTGTTGCGCGACCCGGGTTTTGGCGAGGAATTCGCCCCCGGCTTCGACCTGGTCCAGTACCTGATCATCGCGGTGGCCTTCCTGGTGGTCGGGGGCGCGATCATCGCCGTCTCGGCGATGCCCAACATTGGTGAGTGGTCGGCTGCGATCTCGGGAGTGATCGGGCTGGCAATCATCTACACCTGGGGCTTCACATCGATGCTGTTCTTCGTCCGCTTCCTGCTGGTGGTGTTGATGTTGTTTGTGCTGGGTGCGAAGACCTTCGGCTCGGGACCAGCGCGCAACCGCTACCTGATGGTTTATGGCGTGACCATGGTCTTGTTGACGTACTTCTTCATTATCGCCAAGGGCGGATCCACGGTGAAGGTGCCGGGCGCATCCCCATTTGGCGGGTTCCTGTTGACCCTGGTCGTGTTCCTGGGAGTGACGATCCTGTCGTTCCCGCTCGGTGTACTGCTGGCACTCGGTCGAACGTCAACCATGCCGATTTTCCGTCTGATGTCGGTTGCCTACATCGAGGTTGTGCGCGCGGTCCCGTTGATTACCTGGTTGATCATGTCGATCATCTTCCTGCCGTTCGCATTGCCACTGGATGCCGAGCTCGACCGGATACTCGGCGTCATCCTCTTCTACGCCGGGTTCTCGGCCGCCTACTTGGCAGAGAATGTGCGGGGCGGTCTGCAGGCAATCCGCGCCGGCCAGAAGGAAGCCTCCAAGGCGCTGGGTATGACGACTATTCAGACGATGATCTTCATAGTCATGCCGCAGGCTCTGCGGACCGTTATTCCCGCCCTGGTCGGTGGGGCGATCGCCACCTTCAAAGACACGTCGCTGGTCACCATCATCTCACTGTTTGACTTCCTGCACATTTCGCGTTTCGTCATTCCCAACTCAACCCTGGGCCGAGCCTCGGTCCGCACGACGCTGCTGTTCGCAGCGGTGTTCTACTGGATATTCACGTTCGCCATGTCCCGTGCGAGCCTCCGATTGGAGAAGAAGCTCGGCGTGGGTGAACGCTAAGGAGGTCCCCCAATGACTAATGAGAAGACACTCAGCGACAACGACATGATCGTTTGTGAGGGCGTCAAGAAGTGGTTCGGCGACTTCCAGGCTTTGAAGGGTGTTACCACCACCATCAAGGAGCGGGAAGTGGTCGTTGTTATCGGTCCGTCCGGGTCGGGTAAGTCAACCTTCATTCGCACCATCAACCGCCTCGAGGTGCATCAAGAGGGCCGGATTGTGGTGGACGGGACCGAGCTCACCAGTGACTTGCGCAACATCGAGAAGATCCGGTCCGAAGTCGGAATGGTGTTCCAGCAATTCAATCTGTTCCCCCATCTCACCGTTCTTCAAAACATCACCCTCGCCCCCATGTGGGTTCGCAAGAAGCCGCGAGAGGAAGCGGAAAACAGCGCTATGGCGCTTCTCGAACGGGTGGGTATCCCCGAACAGGCCGCCAAGTTCCCCGGGCAGCTCTCAGGTGGGCAGCAGCAGCGGGTGGCTATCGCCCGCTCGCTGGCGATGGAGCCGCGCATCATGCTCTTCGATGAGCCCACTTCGGCCCTTGACCCGGAGATGATCAAGGAAGTGCTTGACGTCATGAAAGAACTGGCTCTGTCCGGCATGACCATGATCGTGGTGACCCACGAGATGGGCTTCGCCAAGGAGGTGGCCGACCGCGTTCTCTTCTTCGACTACGGCGACATCGTCGAAGAAGGAACCCCCGAGCACTTCTTCACCAACCCCAGCCACGACCGCACCAAGCTGTTCCTCAGCCAGATTCTGTGAGCTGTCGGCTGTTGGCTCGCAGCTAAGGCAGCCGCGTCCCCTCTACCAGGCTCTCGGCCACGGCTTGTACTTCGGCGGCGGTTCCGGGCGGGTAGAGGACGATGGTGTACTCGTCGCAGCGGTCGGGGCCTTCGAACCAGGCAACCCCCCACACGCCGTTTGGCAACTCGCCGAGGGCGGCGTCGACTCCCCGTACGTTGATGACGTCTGGAGTCTGCAACCACCTCTCGGGAGGCAGCGAGCCGCGAACCATCGCCAGGACCGGCGTTCCGTCGTCCTGACTCCAGAGGCTGGTGGAAGTTCCTGAGATGATCGTGTACTGGTCATAGGGGACGTCTCGCGTCGCCGGTTGTTCCTCGGCCACCCGCCCGGGTAGTACGGCCGGGACGAACTGAGCCGGATCGCATGCTTCGACCGCTGGGGGTGGCTCCAGGGTCGTGGTTGTGAGGTCGGGGGAAGCCGCCGTGGTTGGAGTGAGCAGTGTGGGGGCGGCTTCGCCGGAGCTGCAGGCGGCCAGCAGCAGAGCACCGATGACGATTCGTCTCACGAGGCGGCGCGCACCCGGCGCTGCATCGCGAT